>Ga0208826_1000184_pt1 | contig 72140 bp, 48 predicted proteins | sample AD_UKC115_MetaG_FD_184451 | JGI IMG/M metagenome (GOLD analysis project Ga0208826, IMG submission 184451) | Active sludge microbial communities of municipal wastewater-treating anaerobic digesters from Hong Kong - AD_UKC115_MetaG (SPAdes)... | ecosystem: Engineered > Bioreactor > Anaerobic >... | reverse complement strand
GGATTTGTTCCGTCTTTGTTTATCTCAAACCGTATATTCACATCACTATCAGGCATATTAAAGGAAGCATAGAGAATTAGTTCACCCTTTGCCGGTATTTTTTCTATTTTACCTCCCGCTATATTTGAATGTCCTGTAAAAGTCGCAGCTACAGCCGTTCCACCTTTCTTTGTAATTTCCCATTTGAAAGGTATATTTGTCAGTTCTCTGTCATAGCTTGATTTTATATTCACTCCTACCAATACCTTATCACCCTCTGCAACACTTGATACTGGCTCCTCAAGCTGAACACTTAAATCTTGGTTATTTATTGATTCAACTTTATACTCTTTCGCACCACACTCTCCCCTGCTTGCCCAGTATCCCTTTCCTCTCGTACATGACCTTTCATATTTTTTGAACCCTTCCTCAGTATCAGTTGATTCCTTTGTTTCTACCAGTTTCCATTCTCCCCACATATGATTATTGGGGTCGTAGGACTCTTCGGGGAATTGGTGGTATGTAATGCACGAACTTCCGCTTTCAACTTCATCACCATTGCTGTATATTATGTACTCATTCCATTCATCATGTGCTACATGTTGGCAAGTTCCTTCCCATAGTTTATAGAATCTATGTACAACAGCATAATCCTCATTCATTCTAATAATTTTTTGTGTTCCAATTGGATCTTTTATATACTTCTCTATTTCCCTATCAGATGTTATAATTATAATATTAGGGTCTTTTCTTTCAAATATTATAGGTTCATATGGTTCAATATCTTCTACATAGTCTGCATAAGATAGATGACAATAAAACCAAGAATATATATAACTGGACATAAGTAAAATTGTAAAAAACACCAATCTCCATCTTCTATTCATATCCAATTAATGCCCCCTCTCTATTCAATTAATAAGCTTCATTTCTATAAAAATGTTCACTTATTCCAACATATCCTCCCACATTATCAAAGTACCAATTACCATTCTCTTTTACAACCAATTCATAACCATAACTACGTGCTACTATACTATCTTGTATTATGTTATCGAACAAACCATACATCACTTTATAATGTTTATTGTCATAATCAGTAATAAAACACAAGACTATAAAGTCACTATCATTAATATATCCCGATCTTTCCTTTGCAAATTTTACAGCACTACTTATGAACATATAATTGGGCTTATTATATGGAAAAAGTTCACCTTCTTTATATAAAGGGAAAATAATATCTTCATAAATTTTTATGTTTTTCTTGGCTTTATACTCAGACGAAAGATAATTGAAAATATTCTTTTTATCTGCCTTCAAATCAAAATCATGCCACTCTCTAAATCTATCAGCTATAGCTTTTTTATCTGCCTCACTGAGACCCGTAGCTGGCTTTAGCGTGGGTTTTGGTGTTATTATAGGTTCTGGTGTGCTGACAACTTCAACCATGTCGATATAAACCGTCCTAACTGCGCTGTCCCATCTTACAGCTGCTCCAAATGCTTCAGCCACATATCTTGCCGGTACGAATGTTCTCCCCTCTTGCAAGAGAGCAGCGGTATCCATCTGCAAAGTCTTCCCGTCAAGTTCATACTCCTTTTTGCCTATGTAAAGGTTCAACTTTTTGCTGCCCTTCACAAAAGTTGCTTTTTGTGCTGTTCCATCCCAGGTTACTGTTGCACCTAGCTCTTCACCTATGAACCTTGCCGGTGTTTGTGTTCTTCCATTTGAATCTATGAAGGGCTGTGCATCTGGAAAATACAATCTGTCCCCATTTACGACTATGCGAAGTGGCATCTCACCGGAAACATTAAATACCGAAAACAGTGCTATCATGACCAATACTACTGCTATAACCAATGTAATCTTTTTCATGATTTAAATTCCTCCTCCAAATTTTCCTGTTAATCTTTAATACCTATTATATATAGAAATTTTTACTTATATCCAATTTTGATATCGGCAATCATAATCATTAAAATTACATATTATTCCTAACTTATATTGATACTATTATATACACATATATTGTCACTATCAAATAAGACCTTGATTAAGAGTGTATCAAATAAAAGTTGTGAGAAATGCACACCCCTTGCAGAGGTCATACTATCAAAAAAATAAGAACCCACTTCAGTTTTTGAAGTAAATCCTTATTTTTATCATATCAAAATTCTTTAATTAATATCCTTTGATTTATTAATAAAGGGTTCTCTCTTATCCCCATAATTTAAATTGTCCATTGACCATGTGCTATGCACACCAGATACCACTGTCCGTTATACTCTTCAAAAACCAACCTGAGACTTGCCCAATCAAGTCCTTCATAATCCGGATTAAAACCGGAAAAATAAAAATCGAAAAATTTCCCTTCAGGGTAAACTTCTTTAATATTCACAATAGTATTTCCTTCTTGTTGTATCTTATTAAATCCTACCTTTTCTGCTTTCGCAAAATCCCTGTCGTATACAAACTTATCATAGTACTGTGCAAAGGTCAATTTTATAGGATCACCCGTTCCATCATATGCTCCCCAAGCATAAACGACTTCCGACTCAAGTAAGCTTGGCAACTGTTCCTTGGTAAACACAAGATCACTTCCGGTATCAATATGTGAGTAGGCTGAAAATCTTACTCCTTTAACCGGATGAACTATTTCAGCAAGCTTTTTCATATCTTTTTCCTTTATAGCCTGGATAGAATTCTTATTGTTCTCCTCAAGATTTTTCAAGCTCTCCTCTGTAATGTCTGTAGCATTTACATCCTGTGTCTTAATTATACCCTCATTTCTTCCAAAAGGTTCATCAAATACAGCATGTATATAAACCTCCTGTTTCTGACCCTCTATCATAAACTGAACCTTATTAATGTCCGGAAGCTCGGTAAGGGAATTAATTATTGAGTACAGTGTCATAGCTTCCCCTGCTGTGCCCCCAGGGCTATTATCCACAAATTCTTTAGACAGATCAAGTGTACATATGCCTCCATCGGTAACTACCGATATAAGCTTAGTTCCCGTTGGAATTGTTGAATGTAACCCATCAGTCTTTGGTGTTTTCTGCAATTCTTCAAATATCACCCTTTCTATTTGTGACTCCTTTCCAACTTCAACCTCTCTCTTCTCTGCAACTACTCCGTCGGCATTGGAATTTCCATAATAAACTGTAATAGTTTTCTTCTCAACTGGTTGTTGAGTTTCTGAATCTGTGGCATCAGGTGTAGCCAAACCTGCATTGGTATTCTGAGGACTAATGCCAGGGCTTGAAATCACACCACCCACGCTGCCATTGTTACTGACAAGCCCTCTTAAGTTATCATAATTTGTTGCAACGGAAAACACCAGAACAAACACTGCCGCAGCTGCCAACACCGGTTTAATTACCGGCATGGCCCTATTAAGCCGTCCTCCTAAAAATTTCTTTTCCTTACTATATCTACTCACATCAATCGCCTCCATAATATTTTTCTTAACACTCTCACTTACCGGAATGCTCTCTTTCGCATAACTTTCTGTAAAGTTAAGCACTCCATATTGTCTTCTGCATTTCTCACAAGATTGTAAATGTTCTCTGATTCTTTTGTTATCCTCATCAGACAGCTGATTCTCTGTATATTTAATTATATCTTCAAGACTTAAATTGCACTTCATTTTACTTTCCCCCTTTCTTGAAGTTCTTCATACTTTCTTATTACTGTTTGCTTTGCCCTTTGAATTTTCATTTTTGCAGCTTCAGGCGAAATTCCAAGTATATCACCAATCTCAGAAAACGAGAAATCCTGCATACAACGCAAAAGCAATGCTGTCTTCTGGTCTTCTTTGAGTTGGTCAATAATCTTTATGATTTCCACCCTCTTTTCCTTAATTTCATAAGCAATATCGGGGTAGTCACTAAAGCTTGCGGGCAATTCAGGTATACTCGCATAGTAGTCTATATCCTTTGCCTTTTTTACCTTTCTGTATTCGCTCCGGAGCGTATTTACAGCTATACGGTAAATCCAGGTGGAAAAACTCCACTTGCTGTTATACTTATATAGATTATTATATACCTTTATAAAGACTTCCTGAGTGATTTCCTCGGCATCTTCCCGTGCTGCTGTCATCTTTGAGAGAAAATTGAGTATTCTGCCCTGATAGGATGACACCAACTCTTCGAAAGCATTCACATCGCCTTTTAAGGTATTTTCAACCAATATATTATCTCTGACTTTGTTCATATTATACACACCAATCTATATGATGTTTTGCTATACTTTTATATAATTATACTCATTAATTTACCTTTAGTAACGGTCAAAAAATAATTTTTATAAATTACCGAACAATCTTCTGTTTGAAAAGAAAAGGGGTTTCAAAAGGGGTTCCGTATATCCGGAGGTCAGAGGGCTGTATTAGAAGATAATACAGTTGTTGAAAAGGGGCACTGGTTATTAAGATAACAAATTCCGAAGGTGAAATAATCAGCATCATTTCGGATAGGGGTATTGATACAAAACAAGCCAGGATTAACATCCTGGCTTGTTTACATCAAAACTCAACTCACCTTTGAAACTTCAAACTGGCTGTAGTAGAGGTTTGCATAGAATCCGCCCTTAGCAAGCAATTCCGTATGATTACCCTGCTCCACAATATCACCATGATCCATAACCAGTATCAGATCCGCATCACGTATTGTTGACAGACGATGAGCAATAACAAAGCTTGTGCGGTCTTTCATCAGATTTAGCATCGCTTTCTGAATCTGAACTTCTGTACGTGTATCAACGGAACTTGTAGCCTCATCCAGAATAAGTATTCTAGGATCGGACAGTATTGCTCTCGCAATGGTTATCAACTGCTTTTGCCCTTGTGATACATTTGAAGCTTCTTCATTAAGTTCCATATTATAACCGTTTGGCAGAGTATGAACAAAGCTGTCAACATGAGCTGCTTTTGCTGCTGCAATAACTTCGCTGTCTGTTGCATCCAAGCGTCCATAACGGATATTATCCATTATGGTTCCATTATAGAGCCATGTATCCTGCAGAACCATACCAAACATTGAGCGTAAATCTTCCCGGGTAAAATCTCTTATATCCTGACCGTCAATTAGGATTGAGCCTTGATTTATATCGTAGAATCTCATTAAAAGTTTAACCATTGTGGTCTTCCCTGCGCCAGTCGGGCCAACAATAGCAACTTTCTGTCCGGGTTTAACAATTGCTGAAAAATTGTTGATAATAGTCGTGTCCTCTTTATAACCAAAGTTCACATTTCTAAACTCAACAACTCCATCAACTCTGTTAAGCTTGACAGGCTTTGGAGTTTCAGGAATTTCTTCCTCTTCATCCAGGAATTCAAATACACGTTCTGCCGAAGCAGCAGTCTGTTGAAGAATATTAGATATATTGGCAAGCTGCGAAATAGGCTGTGTAAACTGACGTACATATTGTATAAACGCCTGGATATCTCCAACCTCTATTACATTTTTTATGGCATAATAGCCTCCTAGAATGCTGATTGCCACATAACCCAAATTTCCTACAAAACCCATTAGAGGCATCATAATACTTGTCAGAAACTGAGACTTCCATGCGGAGCCATAGAGTTTCCTATTAGATATATCAAATTTTTCAATACTGTTCTTTTCTCCATTAAAAGCTTTAACTACTATGTGTCCACCGTACATTTCTTCAATATGGCCATTCAAGTTTCCAAGGTATTCCTGTTGTTGCTTAAAATATTTCTGAGATTGCTTTACAATAATCATAACAAGTACCAAAGACAATGGTATTACCCCTATAGCAACCAAAGCCATCTGCCAGCTTATAGTAAACATCATAATAAGCACTCCGATAACGGTTGTAACTGATGTTATAATCTGCCCGATACTCTGATTTAGTGTCTGACTGAGAGTATCCACGTCATTGGTAACACGGGAAAGCACCTCACCATGATTAGTACCATCAAAATATTTAAGAGGCATACGGTTTATCTTTTCCGAAATATCTTTTCTGAACTTGTAGCTGACCTTCATTGATACGCTCGACATCAACCAGCCTTGGACATATCCAAAAATTGCACTTAACAAATACAGACCCACAAGCAGAATCAGTATCCAACCAATATAATTCATATCAATGCTTCCAGTTCCAGAAAACTTTGCAATAACGCCCTCAAACAATTTAGTGGTGGCTTTACCCATTATTTTAGGTCCCACTATGGAAAAAGCAGCGCTTCCTATTGCAAATACAAGCGAAATAATTATGGCAATTTTATATACACTTAAGTGCCCAATCAACTTTTTCATTGTGCCTTTAAAATTCTTTGCCTTTTCTCCCGGCATCATGGCACCCGGACCATGCCCCATTCCACCGCGACGTTGGGGTTTTTTTATGTCCTCATGTTTGTTATGTTTTTCGCTCATGCCAATTCCTCCTTTGACAGCTGTGATAAAGCAATTTCCTGATAAGCTGTGCAATTTTCCATCAATTCCTTATGTGTTCCTTTACCTACAATTCTTCCTTCATCAAGCACTATAATCTGTTCTGCATTCATAATGGTAGAAATACGCTGTGCAACGATAAGTAGGGTACTTGATTTTATGTTATCCTTCAAAGCCTTCCTCAGTGTAGAATCTGTCTTAAAATCGAGAGCTGAAAAGCTGTCATCAAAAACATATATTTCAGGCTTTTTCATAAGTGCACGAGCAATAGACAATCTCTGTTTCTGGCCTCCGGAAACATTACTTCCACCCTGTGAAATAGCCGATTTTGTACCTTCCGGCTTCTCATTTACAAAGTCTATGGCCTGAGCAATCTCCAAAGCTTTATTTACGTCGTTTTCAGATGCGCCCTCATTTGCATACTTCATATTAGATTCGATAGTACCACTAAATAGTGAGCTTTTTTGAGGCACATACCCTATTTTTTCCCTGAGATCATGCTGCGAAACTTCCCTTACATCTATTCCATCTACCAAAACCTGACCTTCGGTGACATCATAGAAACGTGGAATCAAGTTGACAAGAGTTGTTTTACCTGAACCGGTTGAGCCTATAAAAGCTGTAGTCTGTCCCGGTAAAGCTTTAAAGCTGATATTTTTAAGCATATTTTCCTCTGCACCATGATACATAAAGGATACGTTCCGGAATTCAACCACACCCTTTTCATTTGTACTGAAGGATTTTGGTTTTTCAGGATCTTTGATTGTGGGATCAGTCTCCAGAACTTCCGCTATACGCTGTGCAGCAACGGATGCTCTTGGTATCATAATAAACATAAAGGACATCATCAGGAAGGCAAACATTATCTGCATGGCATACTGCATAAATGCCATCATATCCCCAACCTGCATACTCGAGGTCGATACCTGATTTGCACCAACCCATATTATCAATAGCGTAATTATGTTCATTACCAGTGTCATAGTAGGAAACATTACAACCATAACCCTGTTTACAAAAAGGTTTATACTGGTAAGTTCCTGATTTGCATTATCAAATCTCTCTTCTTCAAACTTCTGAGTATTGAACGCTCTTATTACCATCATACCCGAAAGATTTTCACGGGTAACAAGATTCAGCCTATCAACAAGCTTTTGTATCAACTTGAACTTCGGCAGTGCAATTGCAAATACACAAAGAATCAGTCCTAAAATTGCCAACACAGCAACGGCAATAATCCAGGTCATGGATTGACTTTTCCCGATGGCTTTGATAACTCCACCAACCGCCATAATAAGTGCATAGAATACCATCCTTATCATCATCATTACAAGCATCTGAACATGGTTTATATCGTTGGTGGTTCTTGTAATCAGCGACGATGTGGAAAATTTATCCAGCTCCTCGTTTGAAAAACTTGAAACCTTTGTGAAAACATCTCTTCTCAAATTGGATGCCAAACCGGCTCCTGTTCGTGAAGAAATAAAACCGACAACAATAACACAGGCTGCACTTAAAAGCGATAGCAACAGCATCATAATCCCAATCCTAATAATATAATTGATCCGAAGGCCATCCACATCCATGCCCAAAGCCTCATACTCAGCTCTAACGCTACTGGCTGCTGCCTGTACAATCATCTTATCATCCATTGCAGCAAACTTTTCATTCATTTCCTTTAATTGATTAGCACTCTCTTCCGCCGGATGTACACCTCCAGCTTTAGACAAATCAACATCTGTCATCGCTTTTTCAGCTTGCAGAGCTTTTGCTTCTTCCTGCATCTTTTCCATCTGTGATATGGCTATAAAAGCTTTTCCCAGTATGGGATTAAGCTTATCAATCTGCGAATCGTCTATTTCTTTCAAGACGTACACAGGTTCATTGGCAAGGGCAGGATATTTCTTAACGTAGGTATCATAATCCGCACTTGCCTTATCAATGAGTTCATAACTTCCGGAAACCTCCGCCCGGTCGTCTTCACTCATAAACATTGGAAGTTTTTCAAACCTGCTTGCCCTTATTGCTTCGGGAACAGCATTTTCAATACCTCCCTGTTGGATACCCGTATTAACTATTTTAGACATATAGTCCGGCAGTGAAAGATCTGCCATTGCCTGACCAAATAGAAATACTATAGCTATAAGTATTAATCCGGTATAAGGCTTCAGATATTTAGCTAATTTATACATTGAAAGATCTACTCCTATTCATAAAATTTAAATGCGACTAATAAAAAGTATTTTCATGTCGATTGATGTCTTGAGGAATATATCCTAAACCGATTTTTCAATCAATTTTTTTAGTATTTCCAGACCATCGAATACACTCTTAACTTCCTCATCGGTTGCTTTATTCATTACAGCTCCCAATCTTTTTTCAATAATTTCAAATTTAATTTTTGCTTCGGCTCTATATTCTGAGGTTACATTAACCCGAACCACTCTCCTGTCTTCCTTGCTTCGTAATCTTTCTACAATACCCTGTTTTTCCAATCTGTCAACAATTCCGGATACAGTGCTGTTGGATATCCCCATTCTATCGCTTAAATCACTGATTTTCATCGCTCCATAATGGGCTAAAATACCTACAAGCATTCCCTGTGGTCCGGTAAGATTCATTTCTCTGCACTGGTGATGAATATCTTGTTTAATTAGCAATATAATATTTTTTAGCTGCGTAACCACAGCGATGCCTCTGCTGATATCCTCCATGAATTCCCTCCTTTCAAAATTTTGCTTCGTATAAAAATATTTCGCATGCTAAATATATTACACTTATTATATTAGTTTAGTCAAGGATTATTCATAAAAAATATAGTAATTTCGTTACATTACGAATAAAAAACTATATTATCATTATAGAAACAGCTACAAAGCTTATAAAAATCTCTATAAATTCAAAAAAGGCAGAAACTTTTTGCCTTGAGTTTTAAGAGTTGCTCTTAATTTGTACAGGAATTATCTTAAGAAAGCGAAAAAGAAAGGTCGAGAACTACACTTTGAAAAATTGCCGGAGCATTTCCACTTAAGCTATAATGAAAATAATACTTCTCTATGGTACTTTGTAGAATATGGGAATGGTAAAAAAGGAGTAATGCACCTTGGCTTAGCACAAGGTGATTGATAAATAATGTGTTTATATTCATTGAAATATTACTTCCACCCTTTGACATTATGAAAGGCCAGGAAATCAGTAATGTCAAAAGCAGTAGTAGTAGAAGTAATATTTCAACCTAATTGGAATTAACCTTCTCACTTCATATAATTACCTTAAATTCTACCGTTCATCTAGTTTCAAATATCCACGTCTTTTTGATACGCTCTTATACGCCGGCCTGATTATTTTTCCGGCATTTACGATTTCTTCGATGCGGTGTGCGCTCCAACCTGCTATTCTTGAAATAGCAAAAATCGGTGTAAACATCTCGCTTGGAAGTCCAAGCATACTGTACACAAAACCGGAATAAAAATCAACATTTGCACTGACGCCTTTATACATTTTACGTACATCTGCTATAACCTTTGGTGCCAAATTCTCAACTTTTGAATAGAGATTAAACTCTGCCTCAAGCCCTTTCTCCTTTGCAAGTTTTTCAGCATATTCTTTTAATATCACACACCTTGGATCTGATATGGAATAAACGGCGTGCCCGATACCATATATAAGTCCGGAGCGATCAAACGCTTCCTTCTTGAGTAGCTTCATCAGATACTCTTCAATCTCGTTGTCATTATTCCAATCTTTAAGAACATTCTTCATATCCTCGAACATTTGCACAACCTTTATATTTGCTCCTCCATGCCTTGGCCCCTTTAAAGATCCAAGTGCAGCTGCCATAACTGAGTAGGTGTCGGTTCCGGAAGATGTAACAACATGGGTTACAAAGGAGGAATTATTACCTCCACCATGTTCGGCATGCAGTACAAGTGCAATATCTAAAAGTGTTGCCTCCAACTTGGTGTATTTGCTGTCAGGTCTGAGCATGTGCAGTATATTCTCCGCAGTACTTAATCCGGGTTTGGGACTGTGGATAAACAAACTTTTGTTTCCATGATAATGTGAATATGCCTGATAGCCATAAACTGCAATAGCTGGAAAACATGCAATCAGCCTGAGGCACTGTTCCAACACATTTGTAATTGATGTATCATCCGCCCGGTCATCAAGGCTATAAAACGCCAGGACACCTCTTGCAAGTACATTCATCATATCCTTACTTGGCGACTTGAGTATCATATCCCTTACAAAATCGTCAGGAAGTTGCCTGTAATCAGAGATAAGCTGTTCAAAATCCTTTAACTGATTTTTGTCGGGAAGGTTCCCGAACAAAAGCAAGTAGCAGGTTTCTTCAAAGCCATGTCTGTCATCACTAATAAACCCTTCAACAATCTCATTAATATCTATACCTCTGTACATCAATCTTCCGGGAACAGGGATCATTTCATTTTCATCGATAATGTAGGAATGAACTTCACCGATTTCTGTCAATCCAACAAGCACACCTTTACCGTCAAGGTCACGAAGTCCACGTTTCACCTGATATTTAACAAACAATTCAGGATCAATCAAACTGCTTTTTTGTGCCAAACCACTCAATACCTCAATTTTGTCTTTGTGTTGTATAAACTTGGATTTTGCCATACTATCTTACCTCCTTGATTGGAATATTGCCAATTATTCATCAAAACACAGTAAAATTATAGCCTAAAAAACTGAATAAAAAGATTAGAAAAAAATGTATCTAAACACACTTACATTTATTTTACATAAATTACTAAGGTTAAGCAATAGATATATCAGCATTGGGAAATATTCACTTCTTGATCAAATCAGGCTTTGTTGACTTTTCAAGTGTTTCAAGGTACGAGTATGCATAAGAGCTGTCTTCACCGCACATCTCAATACACGGCTTCAGACTTGAACATACAACCGGCCGATCAGGGCTTCCAAAAATTTTGCACTTGTTATCTTCCGTCAATTGAATACACCTGACACCTGCCGGCTTTCCTTCAGGCATTCCCGGTATCGGTGATGAGATTGATATAATAATGCAGCACGCAGCACAACCTATTCTACATTCCATCACGTTAAATCCTCTCACGTTTTTTAAACCATATTTTTACTATCTTGCTTTACAATCCCTTTGATACAGTATATCACTTCTCGTAACAATATTTCTATTAATTATCACCATTATTTACATATTGTTTGTTTTTACTTAAGTATGTGTTTGTATCATTTGCCGGATAGGCATTTGCAAATTTCAACAAGAAGTGACCTTTCAATATTAAAGTAAAATCTAATTTACTAAAGAATTTGGCATTAATAAAGACGCAAATACCAGACATTGTCCTTACTGGTTCTATCACAAAGTATTTGAACTTTTTTGAATATTGTCTTTATTGAACAATAATTTTAAAATAATCAGGTATGCATGTTTTAGAATGGAGTGAAAAGAGAATGATAAATGAATACATAAGTGACCTGAAGCAGGAGTTCAAAGGATACAACGCCCAAAAGCTCAAGCAGGATCTCCTCGCAGGTCTGACAGTTACTGCAGTTGCTCTGCCCCTTGCTCTTGCCTTTGGTGTAGGATGTGGTGCAACAGCAGCGGCAGGTCTTATAACCGCAATTATCTCAGGTCTGATAATTGCCTCGCTTTCGGGAGCATCCTTCCAAGTCTCAGGTCCTACAGGTGCAATGACAGCAATCCTTATTCTCCTATTTCAAAAATATGGTCTCAAAGGAGTATGGCTGGCTGGCGCAATGTCCGGTCTAATACTTGTAATTGCCGGTCTTTTAAAGTTTGGTAAGATTGTGTCTTACATACCATCACCCGTAGTTACCGGATTTACCTCCGGAATAGCCCTGATTATTGCCATAGGTCAAATAGACAACTTTTTCGGCATAAAGTCAGCGGAAGCAGAATCCACAGCTATAAAATTTCTACACTATTTTCAGACAGGAATAAACCCTAATTGGTATGCCGTGCTTCTTGGTGGCATAGTAATTGCTACAATGCTTTTATGGCCAAAGAAATGGAATACTATAGTTCCCTCTTCTCTTGTGGGTCTTATAATAGCTCTTGTAGTAAATCTAATATTTAAATTCCCTGTTGCAGTTATTGGTGAAATACCAAAAACCCTTCTTCCCGAGAGCAGATTGAATCTTTTTTCTATTAATTTTACAGAACTTAAGGGAATGATAATACCAGCATTTAGTATCGCAGCATTAGGAATGATTGAAAGTCTTCTTTGCGGTGAAGTAGGCAGCAAGATGAAGGGTGAAAAACTCAATGCAAACCGTGAGCTCGTTGCTCAGGGAATAGGAAACATCATAATACCGTTTTTTGGTGGAGTACCGGCAACAGCAGCCATTGCAAGATCAAGTGTAGCTATAAAATCAGGCAGCCAGACAAGGCTTGTAAGTATTTTTCATGCAATCGGACTTTTAATATCCATGTTTGTTCTTGGGTCTGTCATGTCTCAAATACCACTTGCAGCTCTTGCCGGAGTTCTGATGGTAACTGCCTGGCGTATGAATGAATGGGAAAACATCAAGTATATATTCTCAAAACGTTTCACAAGTGCAATATTAAAATACATTATTACAATGCTTGCAACTATTGTTTTTGACCTTACACAGGCTATCTTAATCGGAGTAGTGTTTGCCAGCTTCATGTTTTTGGTCAGAATTTCTAATATGGGAATCAGTATTCATGAAGTTGATGAAAAAAGATTTAGCGAAAAAAATGGTTTATCTATTACAAAACCTTTAAAAGATGTACGTGTAGTTTATTTCACAGGCCCAATCTTTTTCGCTACTGTAAAGCAATTGAATGCACAGCTTGCTGATATCCAAAAAACCAGCGTGTTAATTTTATCCATGCGTGGAGTTCCGCTTATTGATACTTCGGGTGTACAAGCTCTAGATGAACTTTATCACCATTTGAAACAAAAAAATTGCCAGTTAATGCTTTGTGGTCTTCAACCAAAGGTAAAGGAAATGTTAAAGAAGAGCAATCTTGCAGAAAACATTGGCGAAGAGATGGTTTTCTGGAGTGCAGATCAGGCAATTATTGCCGCTCAGGATATGATTGTAGCATAAGATTTTCAAATAGTACTTTAAACTATCGTCATGTTCATTTATAATGATTAGGATGGTGTTTAATAATAACTAGCGCCTCTGTTTCCCAATATACGGAAACTTGAAGAGGCGGTTATTATGTTCAAGCATATATACGCAAATTAATTAAAAACAGGGGTGATTTGTTCGTGGGGGGACTTTTTGGGGTTGTGTCAAAAAATGATTGTGTAACGGATCTATTTTTCGGTACCGATTACCATTCACATTTGGGGACAAGCCGTGGAGGCTTGACTGTCTGGAATGGAACCGGATTTACAAGATCTATTCATAATATAGAAAACACTCAATTCAGAACCAAGTTTGAGAGTGAGCTTCCCGGTATGTCAGGTAATCTGGGAGTTGGGTGTATCAGTGATAATGAGGCACAGCCATTATCAATATACTCACATCATGGTAATTATGCAATTACAACAGTCGGTCGGGTTAATAATGTCCAGGAACTGGCAAAAAAGGTGTTTGAAAAGCATTACCTTCACTTTTCAGAAATGAGTAAGGGTGAAATTAACCCTACAGAGATTGTGGCAGCCTTGATAGACCAGGAAAATACTATCAAGGAAGGTATCCGGAAATCACAGGAAGCTATTGACGGTTCATGCTCAATGCTTATACTCACTTCCAAGGGTATTTATGCAGCTAGAGATCTTTACGGAAGAACACCATTAATAGTAGGTGAAAAAGAGGGTTCTTTCTGCGTAGCGTCTGAGTCATGCGCTTTTCCTAATTTAGGTTACAAAACAAAATTTGAACTTGGTCCAGGGGAAATTGTATTCTTAACGCCGGAGGGCATTGAGAAACTAACACCTCCCGGAAACAAAATGAGGGTTTGCTCATTTTTATGGGTATACTACGGCTATCCGTCTTCTTCCTATGAAGGAATGAATGTTGAAATTATGCGTTATCGTAACGGTGCTGCTCTTGCCCGAAATGATAACGTTGATGTTGACCTTGTTGCAGGGGTTCCTGATTCAGGAGTAGCACACGCCATCGGTTATTCCAATGAATCCAGGATTCCGTTTGGAAGACCTTTTATCAAATATACACCCACTTGGGCAAGAAGTTTTATGCCACAGGATCAGGAAATCCGTAACCTTGTTGCCAGGATGAAACTTATTCCTATTCCTGAACTGGTACAGGAAAAACGCGTACTGTTCTGTGATGATTCAATTGTACGCGGTACACAGCTTCGTGAAACAGCTGAATTGTTATACAACTGTAACGCAAAAGAAGTACATATGCGTTCGGCTTGTCCTCCACTTCTCTACGGCTGTAAATACCTGAACTTCTCAAGATCCCGTTCTGAGATGGATCTGGCAACCCGTCAGGCTATCGTGGAATTGGAAGGCTCTCAACCAGCTATAATAGATGAATACTGTGACTCATCTACCGAAAAGCACAGCTGTATGGTAGACTGCATCCGTAAGCGTTTAAACCTCACAACATTAAAATACCAGACACTGGAAGATATGATCACCGCAATAGGGTTACCGGAAGATAAAGTTTGCACTTATTGTTGGAGTGGAAGGGAATAATTATTAATTGGTATTTCCTAAATACAGAAGAGACAAGGTTTTATTATCTTGTCTCTTCTTATTAACCCTTTTTATAGTCCATAAAGGCCACTTAGGGAAACTGAAATATTCCTTCCAGTATTTTTCTTAAAGGCTTATATTTGAAGCTAACAACCACATAGAAAAAGCTTATGTAATATTTCATCTTAGTATATGTGGAAGTTTACTACTTTATTATCCTTAACCAAATTCTCATATATTTTTGCTATTTTTTTACTAACCTCAAGAATAATAATACTCTCCAAAATAGTTAGAACACTTGCATATCCAATAAATAAATCATCCTGAAAAAGAGCAATAATTTCTCCATCCGATAGCTTTCTAAAGTCTGATTTAGGAACACATATCAACATACAAACTCCTCCTTTTGTTTTACTTTAAATAGAGGTACATTTATCCTACTAATATTATTCCCTAAAAAGCTTGGAAAATAACTTCTTGCATAAGTTAAAATAATTAGGGTTACCCAATTCAACTTCCATGCTCAATGATGTATTGAATTCTCTCTGCCATATCCTCAACATCAAGCTCCTCATCAGAAAGTCCCGCCTCGAAAACACACCTTGGCATTCCGTATATTACACAGTTTTTTTCACTTTGTGTGATGCAATAACAAAAGCATTTTTCTTTCAATTCCCTCACACCTTCAAGACCATCACATCCCATCCCTGTTAGTATTAAAGCTAATATCCTTGCTCCTTGATATTCCTGTGCTACTGACTTAAAAAGTACATCTGCTGCCGGCCTGACTCCATTTACATATTCTGATTTTGACAATACAACTTTTTTCAAAGCCCCATCTGTTATTACCATCATATGCATACCACCAGGTGCTACAATACCATGACCTGGTTTAATAATATCCCCTTCTTGTGCTTCCTCAAAAAATATATTTGTCTTTTTATCAAGAGATTTAGCTAACACGTTTGTGAATTTAGGTGGCATATGCTGTACTATAAGTAAAGGTACACTGATATTTTCGCTAAAGCTGACAAACAGCTTTTCAAGTGCACTCGGCCCACCGGTTGATGAAGCTACCAATAACAGATCTACTCCAGTTAACCGCTTACTCAAGTCTTTTGAGTTTAAATCATTTTTTATTTTAGTATCCAATTCTTTTCTGTAGTTTAGTTTAAAGCTTCTACCACGACCCGTTTCCCGCTTTGAAAATGCATTGTCCAAAACAAAATCTTTCAATGCGGTATCCTTTGAAACATCATACTTTGATACTTTATCCTTTGGTACAACATGATTACTACTTCTTTTCATATTTATCTTCTGAAACATAAGTAACAGATTACTCTTTAAAATATCAATATTTCTGCTAAACTTATCTTCCAAAGGTTTTATAACGAAATCCTCTACAGCGTTTATAGAAAATTCCGATGTAATTTTTATTTTTTCGCTTCCCGAGGCACTTACCATAATAACTGAAAGTTCAGGCCAATTGGCTTTTATTCTTTTAAGAGTTTCCCACCCATCTATCTCAGGCATGTTGACATCTAAAAGCACAACGTCATATTTCCCATGTTGTAGTCTTTCCAAAGCCAGATAACCACTGGATGCACTATGTTTAACCTCAGCAATGTTAGTAGCTGCTACTGCTTCGGATATTATTCTTCTATAAATTACAGAGTCATCAACTACTAAAACTTTTAGTTTTTCCACTATATCATCCCCTCTGCAATGCTGTTTAACATGACTGTATGCTTCCGGTGCTTAGTGGCCCAGTCTTGCCTGATAAAAATGTCTCATTAGTTCGTCCGATTCTTGAATTATTTAAGATAGGTTTTCTATAGGAATTCTTCCTAAACACCATGTATTTCAATGTAAAGAATTTTGTCCGCACGCATAAATATATAGCACTATTCTTTCTTAATGCCTGAAAAATCCGTATAACAAACCCTTTATACACAAATCACCGTCTAAAGAAAAATATCACTATACATTTTAACTTTTGTACAATTATGGAATATTCTACTATTGCTGAAAACTTTAAGTGATAACTATGAGAATTAATAAAGAAATTTTCATATATTAATATATATATTCGCCATTTTCTAATAAAAACCTTTTTGTATTTATTTTTTCATATATAAATTCAATCTAAACATAAGTACCAAAAGTAATGTACATAAAAAAACAAGGCTTTTAAATACCTTGGGGTGCATGTAATAAATGTGAAGAAAAATATTCCAGAAACTTAAGTTTCGCAGTTTAGAGCCTGTAAATACTCCTCGGGGTCGAGCAAAACTCGCTTCGCTCAAACAATGCTCTCCCTTTCCTCGTCGTATTAACAGGCTCAACAACTTGCTTCACAATGTTTCTTCCATATTTTTCTTCACCTAAATAATATGCACCCAATACCTTGTCTTTTTGAAAAATGAATTGAATTTATAGGTTACAGTCTTAACATTATATCTTAACCAATATTCCCGTGATATTCCTGCAGTGATTTGATAGGTGTAACTATATTTTTACTTTCTTTAAATGCAGATATACCTTTCACACTGGCATTGGCAGCAGCCATTGTTGTTATATACGAAATTTTGTACTTGATAGCAGTCTTACGGATATACGAATCATCATCCTGACTTTTTTTGCCTATCGGAGTATTGATTATCAACTGAATTTCTTTGTTCATTATGCTGTCAACAATATTTGGCCTTCCTTCATGTATCTTATTTACCAGCTCAGACACAACATTATTATCTGACAGGTACTTATGGGTACCAGCCGTAGCTTTGATTTTGAATCCAAGTTTGATAAATTCCTTTGCAACTTCAAGTGCTTGCGCTTTATCTCTATCCGTTACGCTAATCAAAACTGTTCCCGATTCAGGCAATGATACCTGGGTAGCCTCCTGAGCTTTGTAGAAAGCGAGGCCAAATGAATCCGATAAACCTAATACTTCACCGGTTGAACGCATTTCCGGTCCAAGAACAGGGTCTACTTCCTGGAACATATTGAATGGGAAAACAGCTTCCTTTACACCGTAATGAGGTATATTAAGAAGTTTGAAATTGTATTCTGAAAACTTCTTTCCGCCTGTCATATTTGAAACCATTAGTTCTGTTGCAATATGTGCCATTTTTATATTGCATACTTTTGAAACAAGTGGAACCGTCCTTGATGCACGTGGATTTGCTTCAAGCACATATACCTTGTCATCTGCAATAGCATACTGCATATTCATCAGACCTATTACATTAAGTTCTCTGGCAATCTGTTCAGTATATTTGCGGATGGTAGCAAGGTGCTTTTCCGGTATACTGATGGTCGGAATAACACATGCCGAGTCTCCTGAGTGAATTCCTGCAAGTTCTATATGCTCCATTACAGCAGGTACAAATACATCTTTACCATCGGAAATTGCATCTGCTTCCGCCTCAACCGCATTATTGAGGAACCTGTCAATAAGTATCGGACGTTCCGGGGTCACATCAACAGCTGCTTCAACGTATTGCCTGAGCATATCTTCATCATATATGACTTCCATACCCCTTCCGCCTAAAACATAGGATGGGCGCACCATTAATGGATATCCGATACGATTAGCTATTTTTATGGCCTGATCCATATCACTTGCCATACCTGATTCAGGCATTGGTATATCAAGTTTTTCCATCATTATACGGAAGCGGTCTCTGTCTTCAGCAAGGTCTATGGCATCTGTAGTTGTTCCCAATATCCTTACACCTGCTTTTGCAAGTTCAGAAGCGATGTTAAGAGGTGTTTGCCCTCCGAACTGTACTATTATACCCAGTGGCTTTTCTTTTTCATAGATACTCAAAACATCTTCTACCGTAAGAGGCTCAAAATATAATTTATCGGACGTATCATAGTCTGTTGATACTGTTTCAGGGTTACAATTCACCATAATGGTTTCGTATCCCATCTCACGTATTGCAAAAGCTGCATGGACACAACAGTAATCAAACTCTATGCCCTGACCTATTCTGTTAGGTCCGCCGCCAAGGATCATAATCTTTTTATTATTGCTTACCGGCGCTTTATCAGGAGCATTGTATGTGGAGTAATAATAGGCAGCATTATCCACACCGCTTACCGGTACGGATTCCCATCCTTCTACGACCCCAAGTGCTGTACGGCTGTTTCTGATCTGTGTCTCATCAACACCAAGAAGCTTAGAAATATACTTGTCTGAAAATCCATCTTTCTTTGCACGTTCAAGTAAGTCATCCGGAAGAATTCCGCCCTTACACTTCAATATTTCTTCTTCCAGCATAACCAGTTCTTTCATCTGCTCAATAAAATACTTTTTGATATTTGTAAGCTTATTCAGCTCGTCTACATCGGCACCTTTTCTCAATGCCTCATACATGATAAACTGTCTTTCACTGGTTGGCTCCGCAAGCATTTCCATCAACTGTGCAAGTGTCTTTTTGTTAAAATCCTTTGCAAATCCCATTCCGTGGCGTCCTATTTCAAGTGAACGTATTGCCTTATGCAAAGCTTCTTTATAGGTTTTGCCTATGCTCATTACTTCTCCGACTGCTCTCATCTGTGTTCCGAGTTTGTCCTTTGCTCCCTTGAACTTTTCAAATGCCCAACGGGCAAACTTGATAACGATATAATCTCCGGAAGGCACATATTTATCAAGAGTTCCACTTTTCCAGTACGGAATTTCATCAAGTGTCATACCTGCTGCTAGAAGCGCAGAAATTAATGCAATCGGGAAACCTGTAGCCTTTGAAGCAAGAGCAGATGATCGTGAAGTTCTAGGGTTTATCTCTATGATAACAACTCTGTCAGTTTTAGGATCATGTGCAAATTGAACATTTGTACCTCCTATTACCTCAATCGCTTCAACGATAGAGTAGGCATATTTTTGCAATCTTTGTTGAAGTTCAGTGCTGATAGTCAGCATAGGTGCAGAACAGAAGGAATCTCCCGTGTGAACTCCCATAGGATCAATATTCTCAATAAAACAAACTGTTATCATTTTATTTTTTGAGTCACGCACCACTTCCAACTCAAGTTCTTCCCATCCGAGAACAGATTCTTCAACAAGCACCTGTCCGACCATACTTGCAGATATTCCTCTGCCTGCGACGAGTTCCAGCTCTTCCATGTTGTACACCAGACCACCGCCTGTACCGCCCATTGTATAGGCAGGACGAATTACAACAGGAAAACCAAGCCTTTGTGCTATTTGTTTTGCTTCTTCTACAGTATATGCAGGTTCACTTTTAGGCATTTCAATGCCCAACTTTGTCATGGTTTCCTTAAAAGCAATACGGTCTTCTCCACGTTCAATAGCATCAAGCTGAACACCTATTACTTTTACGTTATACTTATCGAGCACACCTGCTTTTGCTAATTCCTGGCACAAATTCAAGCCTGATTGACCTCCGAGATTTGGAAGAACCGCATCAGGACGTTCCTTTTCAATTATTTCAGTTAACCTTGGTACATTTAAAGGCTCGATATACGTTGCATCTGCCATACCGGGATCAGTCATTATAGTTGCAGGATTTGAATTTACCAGTATAACCTGGTAACCTAATTTACGAAGCGCTTTGCAGGCTTGGGTACCCGAATAGTCAAATTCACATGCTTGTCCTATAATAATCGGTCCTGAACCGATTATCAATATTTTGTTAATATCAGATCTTTTTGGCATACTATCTTCTCCTCACCATTGAGCTTGCTCATTCATTGAGCTCTGTGAAATATTATATAACAAAACTTGCAAAAATCATAACATTTTTATAATTTAATTATAGTTATTTTTTATAAATGTTGATTTGGGTTTTTTTAGACCTTAAAAGGTAATAGAAATGCCAAAGTATTTTTTGAAAGTGAAGAATTAAATTTTGAGGCTGATCTTTTCAAATCAGCCTCAAAATCTATCTTTATTTGTATTAGTAATCACTATTTATGGAAAATTGCTTGGTTAAGCATACATACTCTTTCTCATAGCTGCAAGTTCCTCATTTTCCAAGTACTCATCATAGGTTACAGGTCTGTCTATCAAGCCTTTAGGAGTTATTTCAATTATTCTGTTGGCGACAGTCTGAACAAATTGATGGTCATGAGATACAAACAACACCGTTCCCTTATAATTTATCAGACCATTGTTTAGTGCGGTAATAGATTCAAGGTCAAGATGGTTCGTCGGCTCGTCCAATATAAGGACATTTGCACCTGAAAGCATCATCTTTGCCAGCATACAACGGACTTTTTCTCCTCCCGAGAGTACAGATGCCTTTTTCAATGCTTCCTCCCCTGAAAAAAGCATTCTTCCAAGCCAACCCCTGAGGAAGGTCTCGGTCTGATCCTTTGAATACTGCCTTAACCAATCCACCAGATTCAAATCCACGCCATCAAAATATTCTGAATTATCCTTTGGGAAATATGCCTGTGAAGTGGTTATACCCCACTTGAAATCCCCACTATCGGGTTTTAATTCCTCCATCAGTATTTTGAAAAGAGTTGTCTTGGCAAGTCCGTTCGGACCTACAAAAGCTATTTTATCGCCTTTGTTAACGGTAAAACTTACATCGTCAAGCAACAGCTCACCATCTAAAGATTTGCTGATGCCATTAACCATAAGCAAATCATTGCCGGCTTCCCTGTCAGGCTTAAAGTCAACAAAGGGATATTTTCTCGAGGATGGCTTGATATCCTCAAGAGTAAGCTTTTCCAACAGCTTTTTCCTTGATGTGGCCTGCTTGGATTTTGAAGCATTAGCACTAAAACGCTGGATAAATTCCTGAAGTTCTTTAATCTTTGCCTCTGTCTTTCTGTTTAAATCCCTTGCCTGCTGTAGTGCCAACTGGCTCGATTCATACCAGAAATCATAGTTTCCGACATAGAGCTGTATTTTGCCATAGTCAATGTCAGCTATATGAGTACAAACTTTGTTTAAAAAGTGTCTGTCATGGGATACAACTATAACAGTATTTTCAAAATTGTAAAGAAAGTTTTCCAGCCACGTTATGGACTCAATGTCCAAATGGTTTGTCGGCTCGTCGAGAAGTAGTATGTGAGGGTTTCCAAACAGGGCTTGCGCTAAAAGAACCCTTACTTTCAAGTTTGCATCCATGTCCTTCATTTTTTTATCGTGAAACTCTTCACCAATGCCCAGTCCATTTAAAAGTGTCGCTGCTTCCGATTCAGCTTCCCATCCGTTCAACTCGGCAAACTCACCCTCAAGTTCCGATATTCTTATACCGTCTTCTTCAGAAAAATCAGCCTTGGAATACAGCTTTTCCTTCTCATCTATAATTTCGCATAATCTCTTGTGTCCCAAAATAACCGTCTTTATTACGTCATATTCGTCAAATTCATAATGGTTTTGCTTTAAAACCGCCAACCTCTCTCCGGGGGTAATAATTATTTCTCCTTTATTCGCTTCTACTTCTCCTGAAAGGATTTTCAAAAAAGTCGACTTTCCCGATCCATTTGCGCCTATCAGACCATAACAATTGCCGGGAGTAAATTTTATATCCACATTTTCAAATAGTGCACGTCCACCATACCTAAGGGATATTCCACTTGCATGAATCATAATTTCTACAACCATCCTTTTTTAATGTTTACCGCATATTATAACACATAGATCATGATTCGTCCATTCATGGAAAATCCCTGGTGCATATTATTTAAGTAAAGAAAAATATGAAAGAAACATTGTGAAGCAAGTTGTAGAGCCTGTTAATACGACGAGTAAAGGGAGAGCATTGTTTGAGCGAAGCGAGTTTTGCTCGACCCCGAGGAGTATTTACAGGCTCTAAACCAGGTTGCATGGCCGAGCAGTGCAGCGCAGTGGAACGACCAGGCTGCGAAACTTAAGTTTCTGGGATATTTTTCTTTACATTTATTACATGCACCCTATATTCATTTGTTATTTGACAAAGTTACTTTCACACAAAAAAGACCTTACACTGGCTAAGCATAAGATCTTTTAATTAACAATAAAGTTTTAATTCTTCACTTTAGGAAAGTTCCGGATGTACTTATATTGGTAACTACGGATTTGGGAAAGTTACAGAACATTTTTGACCTGTGGCATCCGTATAGGTAAGGTTTAATCCATTGTCAAGAGTCTGCAGGCATCCATCGAATTTAACGTCTTCCTGACCGGCCAATTTGTACTCCAGATAAGCCTTATCCTTATTTAAACCAACAACCGTGCCATTTAACAATATTTCAGCGGTAGCAGATGATTTAAAGGCCAACTCTACCTTACAATAGATAGTCTCCTTGCTCACTTTAAGAAAGTAATTCTGGGGCTGACCGGATTTAACATATGTAGGGTCGTTTTCAATCTTATCGACAGGTGTTGCATTAACCGGCATTACAAATTTGTCTAAGGCATTTTCAATAGCATGTGGTACATACCCTTTGTCTTTTGGAGAAAGTGTAATTTTCTTGGTAGCATTGTCCCAGATAACATCAAGATTCATTTGCTCTGCTACAAATCTTATAGGAAGCATTGTTCTGCTATTCTTAATAACCGGAGCCTGTTCAATTGTTACATCTTTCAATTCCACCCTTTCTCCGATTCTATAATCACTGCATACAGTGGCAATATTACTTCCTATTTGCAATTTTGTATACTTGTATGTATTTAACGACCTGTAGTTTTCAACCAATTCACCTGTTGTCTCATCTTTAAAAGAATAATCATATACATTCATTCCTGATTTATTCAATATCTGAATGGTTCTATCTGTTCCATTCCATATAACTATGTATCCCAGTGACTCGGATATAAACCTTAATGGCACCAAAGTTCTATTACTTGAAGGGTCAACATAGGGTGCAACATCTAAAGTCATGCTTTTGCCGTCAATTGTAGCTGTCGTGCTGTTCACCTGAAGTACAACTGTTTTTCCGGTTCCTTCTGCTAAAGAAATATTCGATGTACCAAGAAGTGCCATGGAAGTCACCACAAAGGATAATAAAACACTCAACAACTTTTTCCTCTTCATTAGAGTACCTCCTCAAATAATATAAAATCTTTTAATTTTAATAATTATCCTTAATTGTCTCTGTAACTCCAATGCTTTGTGCTATTTGACGTGCAAATCAACCTCATTCGTACAAAATTATAAGCATATAATAATTATACCACAAACTTTTTATGTTTCCAAAATACTAATAGTAGAATATTTCTATTTATTGTTCAAATTGCAAGATATATATGCTGAATTGCCCCGGATAACCCATTCTCTTTTAATATATGTCCGTTTTATAAATCTCTCCATCGAGATTGTTTCAAGAACCAATTAAACAAAAAAGGGAGTTAAAATTTGCATTTTTGTATCTTATATCAAACCGTCGTCTTCTGCTTTACATATAACCTTCAATACTCCCTCATCAACGTTTGACGGAGCCTCAAAACGAGCTCTGGCTCTTACATCTGCCGGAGCATTCTTCATAGCATAACTATAATATGCGGCTTCCATCATGGGTACATCATTAAAATAATCGCCAAAAACCATTGTATCCTCATAGCTTATCTGGAGCATATTCTGTAATTTTTTTATTGCAACACCTTTGTCCACATCCAGCCTTCCAAAGTCCATCCAATGCTTTCCTGAGACAATGACATTTACTTCTTGTCCCCATTTATTATTAAACATCCGGAATGAATTCTCCTGAGAACTTATATAATCATATAGTGCAACCTTAAGGATATCATCTTTGACACTAAGCAAATCATCTACATGCTCACAATTTATATAGTATTTTCTCACTTCAGCTTCAAATTCGGGATTAGATGTTTCAACATACGCACTTTTTTTACCGCAAAGTACGATGTCACGGTCTCCAGCGGCTCTTATATCTTTGATTATTCCCTCAACTTTTTGTCTTTCCAAGGCACGAAAAAAAAGCTCGTTTCCATGGTGCATAACAAGTGCCCCATTCTCTGCTATAAAAACAAGCTTATCCTTCAAATAAGAAAAATCATCAACTAATTTATGATACTGGCGCCCGCTTGCTATGGCAAAATAGACACCTTTGCTTTCAAGCCTCATAATCAATTCTTTAAATCCAACCGGAACTTCTGCATCACCATTTAATAGTGTTCCGTCTATATCAGTAGCTATTAGTTTTATCATACTCCGACACCTTTTCAAAATACTCTTGTAAATTTTACTTCTTTCTTTTGCCTGAACACTCCAGACACTATTGAGTAATTATACTACTCACTTGTTTCATAAAGCATTTTAACATCAGCTACATGCTTTTTACAAGTCAAACTCATACCACAGGATTTGTTACAAGGGAAATAACTACTGCAACAATAAAAAATGTAAGAAAAACTGCTGCAAATAACGAAATTCTGTTATAGCTTAATACATTCAGTACCCTGGTCTTTACAATATTCCTGCCGAAAGCTGCAGAAAGGAATACTTTTTGTCCGGAACTCATATTTACAAGTGCCTGCGCATATTTCTTTTTCTCCTCGGCCCGAAGCGTTCCGATAGCCTTCAAATCACACGAAAGCTCCATATCGTTTAGAAAAAGATTTAGAAACATCCAAACAAAAGGATTAAACCAATGGAGGCATGCAGTAAATATTGCAAGCAATCGGATAAAATTATCATGCCTTTTCATATGAACCTGTTCATGCAATAATATGAATTTTAACTCGGGCGATTCTTCCTTAATAAAGGAAGGAATAACCACCCTCTGTTTGAAAATACCGAAAACTATCGGAGAATCCACCTTGCTGCTGACATAAATGTTGTCCCGAAGCCTCCACGCTCCGGCAAGCTCAACCCTTGATATAATATACAGAATAAACGCTACCAGAATAGCTACTCCTACGCCTGCAATCCATATAAAAGACGATACTTCAAAAACTGCTTTAAGGTTATCATTTCCATAGGTTATTGGAAAATATTCTTCTGCAATTCCTATATAATTTGACATTGATATCCGTAATTTATCCTGCCCAAACACAGGTACTCTTACCATTTTCCTTATCAAACGTCCAAGAACATTCAGAGCACTGGCTTTGCTTGAAACTGCAAAAGGGAAAACAAGACGTATAAACACAAGACTCCACAAAAAATAAATTACATTCCTGGGAATCTTTTTTATACGGCGAAGCAATATCAATATCATTCCTACAATTGCAGCAACTATGCTCATATTTAATACAAAGTAGAATGCTGTGCCAATCACATCACTCACCACTTTTCTCAATAATTCTCTTGAGTTCTTCAATTTCGCTGGCACTTAACTTATCTCTGCCGACAAAGGCTGCAAAAAACGCCTTTTTTGAACCATTAAACAACTTATTTATAAGATTGTCCGTTTCTGCCTGTTGAACCTGCTCCTTACTTACGATAGGATAACATATAAAATTAGGTTCTTCTCTCCTGATTGCTCCCTTATCAACAAGTTTTTTTAACACAGTATAAGTTGTATTCTTATTCCAACCAATTTCTTTATCTGCAATAACTGCCAGCTCTTTTGCAGTTATTGGGGCATTACTCCACACATGCTCCATCAGCTTCAGCTCGCTGTCAAATAATTTTATATACTCCATACCAATCCACTCCAGATAATTGAGTTAATATAAATTCTTCCTTCTATAATTTATTTTACATTAGATGCTCCCCTTTGTAAAACTAATTAAAAAACATCAACACTATAAACGCAATAGCTTCCCTTGCATCAAAAAATGGAGCCGGTAATTATTCTCCTGCTCCATTTTATTAGTCTCAGTCATGCTTTACTGAAAACTCTGACCTAAGACAGACTTTTATATAGCTTTCCTTTTTTCACCTGCATCACTTATTGAGCAGATAAAATACTTCTTTTCATTTATTATCATTCTGTGATTTCTTTTGTTTATTCCAGACACATCTAATGTCTTGATTTTTCTGTCAGAAACATCATATACTTCTAATTTCGATCCGGCTTCTACGACCTTGTTAAAAAACATATCCGGCTTTTCGCTCTTAAAGCAGCGCTTTCCAATCAATACATTTCTTACAGGAGTTACTCTTAAAACATACATTAACTATCACCCTTTCAGCCAACTCTGAATTTTTTGCTATATCTGTTTGCATAGCTACTTGCAACAAAGGAATCAGGTTTGATCTTTGCATCAATACCAATACCTTCAAAATACCCGACCATTTCCCTGATTAATTTTCTTGTTTCTCCTTTTGTACCTACGTCAATATGTGCTTCAAGCTTACAATCAAAGTTTTTATATTTTGAGGTAAAGTCATACAGAGCATCCATCAACTGATCATTGAGCATATATACCATTTCATAGGTCATCAAAGTTTCTTTTGAAATCTTTTCCTTAAGGTTCCTATATCTTTTATTCTCAATTATTTTACTCACACAGCACCAGGCGCCCTGTCCTAATCTGTGCACATGAATCCCTGTCGCAAAGCATGTGTATCTTCCCTTTACCTGTGAATCGGTTCCGACTGCTATCCTGTATTGGCAATCAGGATTTGCTTTAATAAAATACCGTATACTTGCAACAACATCTGCAAAACTCATATTCTTTTGCATGGAATTAAAAAATCTCATTCTTTCTCACCAACTTTTACTTTTTTTGTGTTCATCACTTTTGGTTCTTTCAATTTACTATAATTAGAAAAATAAAAAGTGGTTAAATCCACTAATTGGACTTAACCACCCTATTTTTGTAAATGCGTTTTAATATAAACTCCTCATGAAATATTGTCCGGATATAACATTTCACCACATTTATAAAACAGAGGATTAATCCAATGTATGCATTCAAAATTCATACTTTGTTTCTCTGACAATTTTACTGAAATATTTAATTTTCTTAGCTCGCAATGTTCAAAACGATACATAGTAATCCTCCTTTCACATGATCATTATAATATTAATTTTGATAATCACTTGTTAACAACTCAGCACCACTTTTCTGAGCATAACAGTTATATGATAACACATAAATAATAATCACGTCAACAAAAAATGGAAATGTAATATTTTTGTAACATATACTGTCCCGAAGCATTTATAAATGGTTATTTCCTAACTTAGGAATAACGAAAAAATAACATCCTATTCTCATATTTTGAAAACATTATCAAATAAAGTTTTTTCGTTATCCAGAGTATGAATTTATATTTTAGTCATATCTTAGTACTTGCCAAAATCCATAGCGTCCAAAGAGATGTTCTTTTTATTATTCACTGGCTTCTTTTTCAAATTTGGTTTGCTTTTTTTATCAGCCTCTTCCAAATATCCTATAATATTATTATCCAACAGTTCATATCCTGATTTTGCTTTACTGTTCTTCCTGACTTTAAACCTGCCTACCATGTAATTGAGAGTGTCCGCCTGACTTGACAATTCCTGACTTGACGCTGCACTTTGCTGTGATGTTGCAGAGTTTGTCTGGACAACCTGTGAAATCTGCATTACTCCCATATTAACCTGTGCAATGCCAGTGGCCTGCTCGTTTGACGATTCAGATATTTCACCAACTAAAAACGCAGCTTTGCTGACACCATCCACTATTTTATTCAGTGCCTCTGCAGTTTCTTTGGCTATGTTCATGCCCTTTTCTGTCTTTTGGACTGTTCCCTCTATCAAAGATGTAGTTTCTTTAGCTGCCTGGGAACTCCTTCCTGCCAAGCTTCTTACTTCATCTGCCACAACTGCAAATCCTTTTCCGTGCTGTCCTGCTCTGGCAGCTTCAACGGCAGCATTCAAGGCAAGTATATTAGTCTGGAATGCTATATCATCTATAACTTTTATGATTTTTGAAATATTTGCCGATGCTGACGCTATTTCATCCATTGATTTCAGCATATCTTTCATATGATTATTCCCGTTTACAGCATCATCTTTTACCAGCATGGCAAGTTCATTTGCTTCTTTTGCATTTACTGCGTTCTTTTTGGTTTTTTCCGATATCGTTTCCATTATTGAGGATAGCTCTTCTACTGAACTTGCCTGCTCAGTTGTACTCTGTGAAAGCATTTGGGACGAATCGGCAATTTGTTTCGAACCTGCCGATACCTGATACGCTGCATCACCCATTTTAATAAGTACATCATTAAACGCATCAAGTATATTGTCTAGTGAATTCTTTATTTCTACAAAATCACCTTTAAATTCATTGCTTATTGTGATATCCATGTTGCCCTCTGACATCTGGTACAATACCTGTGTAATTTCACCGATATAGCCCTTTAAATTACTGACTGTTTTATTCAGAGCGTCTTTTATTATTGCATGCTCTCCTTTATAGTTTCCATTCATACTAACCTTTAGATTTCCTTTTTCTAATTCTGCAAGAACACTGGAAGCTTCTTTTATAGGATCTATTACTGCGTCCAGGGTCTTATTTATTCCCTGAATTATTTCCCTATACAGTCCACTAAAGTTTTCAGCCCTCCCGCGAGTCTGGAGTTTGCCGTCTATTGCTGCACCGGTTAAGCTATTAGCTTCGTATACAAGACCCTTTATAGATTCTACCGTTTTCATAATGGCAGGCGACAACTCATCCTCACTGTCCTTAATGTTCAATTCAAAATCAAAATCACCGACAGCTATCTTGTTAATTGGTAAAACAACATATTTTTGAATATCATCGGCATAATGATCCATGGTATCTGCAAGTTGTCCTATTTCGTCTTTTCTATTGAGATTAAGCCTGTTTTTCAAATGCCCTTTTTCTATTTCCTTGATCATTGCTACTACTGATGTAAGTGGTCTTGAAATGTCTTTGACTACTAAATAGCCAAATATAAATATCAAAACTAGTAGAACAAATAAACCAATAATAATATTCATTATGATATTGCTTCTTTGCTTTTCATATACTATTTTTCTCTCTTTTGTTGCCGTTTCCACTATTCCCCCAATTTCATCCAATTCTCCACGTGCTGTCTGGAACGAACCTTCCCATTCTTCCTCCATACTTTTATTTTCAATTACTTTATTTGAATTTACAACCCAATAATCTATATCAGATTCGAATTTTTTAATAAGTTCAAATACTGTCAGTTTACTTTCATTCCCCTTATATTCTTTCCATTCCTTATTACTGTTTTCCAATATTGATTTTGATTCTGCAACTCTTTCTTTTGCAGTCTTAACATTTTCATCAAAAAAAGACTTTAGTTTCAAAGTGTCTTCCGGAGAATTATCTGCAAAAACCAGTACCTGTACAGCTGTATATGCCTGATACAAATCTCTGTCGGCATTTAATATTGCGGTTCCTGCAGATCTGGCAGATTCCTCCAGGTTTAGTTGACTATTTTGAATCGCGCCACTTGATGCAACTGCTACTAATCCAAATATAGCAACAGAGATTACAACAGTACCTAAAATCAGATAAATTTTTCTCCTTATAGACAAATTCGAAAGCCATTTCATCATACAAATTCGCTCCTTTTATAGTATTAAGAAAGCCATGACTTGGAAATTTAATATCTATTACTAATGTGTACTTTCAAAGAAAGGATAAAATGAACTGCTATATATATTTCGGCAAGACTAAAAAAACAATTCACTGTTTTTCGCAGTGAATTACTTTAGAAATTTATTACTTTAATTGTATTGAAAATTCTATTTACTTAATCTAAACCACAATAAACCAATTCCTTATGACAACCCAAATCTCATATCCTGCTTTTTAAATACTTCCTTTCTAAAAAGAGGGTTATACATCATGTATACCATAAGCCTGAACCAGGATCTCATATTTGTCTTTGGATCAAACGCTCTTGTAAAAATAGAGCTCACACTGTTGAATGCCTTACGAGCCTCAAAGCATGCCAAGGTCAACTCATCGGGAGTCATATTGGTCGGAATGAAAGCTGCATGGTTAAATCTGTACTCATGGTGCAACCACCATTTTCCGTCATACAAAAGTCTATTCTCCTGCCTGAACTTTTCATACAAAGGCGTTCCAGGATAAGGCATCAGAATGTTATATGCGGCAAATGTAAATTTATTCTGGAGTGCAAATTCCAGAGTTCGTTTTATAGAATCCTTTGTATCAAAATCATGCCCGAGTGTAAAAGCAGCCCAGGTCTGAAGTCCATATTCTCGCAGGATTTTAATCTGCTCACGGTAACCGTCATGCTGACTTATATTGGGTGTCTTTTTCATCGCAGCAAGATTATTTGGATCAATGGATTCAAAACCTACCACGTGACCTAAACATCCACTCTTAACCATAAGCTCCATAAGTTCTTTGTCGCGAGTCATATCAATACTTGCCTGGCTAACCCAATGCAACTTTAGCGGTATCAGCTCTCTAAAGAGCTTCTTTGCCATTTCAGTATTAGCTACAATATTATCATCTACAAAGAACAGAAATTTCCGCTTCTGAGCTTCAATCTCATTAATTACTTCTTTAATGTCTCTGAACGTATGTGTCTTGTTAAAGTATACGCTGGTAGCGCAAAAAGAGCAGTCAAATCGGCAGCCTCTGCTGAATTGAAGCAACGTCAGAGGAAGGTAACCTTTCCCTTTGAATATATCCCTTCTTGTTATGACTCCCGGCTGCGGTTTGCAGGTACCAGCACTGTATACAGGCTTTAGCTCACCACGCCTTGCATCCTCAATCACTTCCTTCCAGAAGTATTCTCCATCTCCTATATATATGGAATCGGCATGTAAGGATGCCTCATCGGGAATCAATTTGACATGCATTCCTCCCATTATCACTCGTACCCCGCGCCTCTTGTATTCATCACTTATTTCATAGGCTCTTCTTGCCGTAAATGTTTCTACTGTAATGGCTACTAGATCGGTTTTTTCATCATATGGAATCTGTTCCATTCTGTCATCATACATTACAACTTCTACATCAGACGGAGTTAACGCAGCCAGAACTCCAAGCTGAAGCGGTTCCATCCTCGCTTCATCAACATACAGGCTGTGCTCCATTCTTCCTATATTCGGCTTTATTAATGTCAATTTCATAAACTAACCTCCGGATACATTTTTAAGGAATTATTCCCTTCCCAATCGTAACCCCTGCTTTTTCTTGATCTCCCGCCTTGATACCAGATTGGCAAGAGTATATATACCCAGGTTTCCAGGGTTTGCACAATTCGCTTTAAAATCCATGGCTCTTTTTAGCATAGATGAATACTTATTAAAGTCCATACGAGCATTTTTGCAGCCGTCTGTAAGCTCCTCTGCCGTCATTCCATGGGGTTTGAACATGGCATCTCCGTACCTGAATCCCGGATTAATCCACCAACGGTCATAAAGGAGTTTCCCTTCTGATTTAAGCCTGGAGTATAAACGCGTTCCCGGCATAGGCATAAGGGGATTAAAATTTGCAAGTAGCAGTTTATTTTCCAATGCAAATTCCAAGCTGATTTTAAAAGAGTCCTTTGTGTCATAATCATAACCGAAAACAAAGGTTCCGTAGATCATAATACCCTTATCCTTTATTCTCCTAATAGCCATGGAGTATTCATGGTTCTTCATATTTACACGTTTGCCCATTTGCTCAAGATTTTTTGCGTTAAGAGACTCAAACCCTATAAGTACACCCATACAACCGCTTTTATTCATCAATTCAAGAAGTTCCGGATCATTGGCAATATCTATGCTTACCTGAGTTGACCAACGTACTTTCAAAGGAATCAATGCTTTTAAAAACTGCTTTGTCTTCTCCTTATTTATATAAAAGTTGTCATCTACTATAAATAAATATTTCTCCCCAAGCTCCTCAATTTCAGCTACTACCTCTTCTATAGGCCTTTGCCGGAGATTGTTTCCATAGAAGGCATTGATGGAGCAAAAATCACAAGAAAATTTACAACCCCTTCCAAATTGAACAGGGTAAATTATAGCATAATTTTTATCCTTGAAAAGATTTCTTCTATACTTTACTCCCCCAAGCTCATGGGAATTATCACTCCTATAGACCTTATTACAGTCCCCTTTCAGATAATCGGCTATAACCTGTCCCCATATTCCTTCGGCTTCGCCGATAATAACCGTATCAGCGTATTGTAATGCCTCCTCAGGTAAAAAAGTAGGGTGATAACCTCCCATAATAACATATACCCCTCTTTTCCTGAACTCTGATGCGATTGAATATGCCCGCCTTGCAGTAAAAGTCTCCACTGAAATTGCCACAATATCCGTCTCCAAATCACGAGGTACCTGTTCAATTCTGTCATCGTAAAATTCAGTTTCCAAACCTTCGGGTGTCAGGCCATCCAACACTGCTATTGCCAGCGGTTGCATTGCATCCGATGATTTATAATTGCCCAAATTGGGTCTGATAAAAGTAATCTTCATTTTATATCTCCCATCAAACTATCAGCTTTTACATCCTGATATCTTTGTAAGGTGCCACCCCTGAATAACCGTTATTTTTATATGAAAAAAGCACAAAAACAGCAGTCGGTACTGTCAAAGCAAGTATATTGAATAAAATAACCGAAAGTAATGCCAAATTTCCGCTCATTGCTTCAAAAAAGGCAAATTGTCCAACTCTTACTCCAATACCATAGATCAGTCCAAAAACCCCAAAATACACCGGGGCATAATCCATAGCAATGGCTTCCGGCCCTTTTCCTTCAAAATACTGTTTGTTATAGACCGTCATAAACCCCGACTTAATTGCAAATATATCATAGAGCCAGTTCCAAAAAGCTAATACTGAAGCCATTATAAACCCTGACCTAAGAATTTCAAACACACCAAACTCTCCCGGAACCCTATCAACACACAAATAGGCAATAAGGCTTGTGGCTGTTCCAAACACAAAACCATGCTGTGGTCTGAATTTTCCCAGCCTGATCCTTGTGTTAAATTCCCACAGCTTTGTAATATTGGTGCCAAGTGCCGGTATGATATAGGAAGTAATAATAGGCATTGACAATACATACAAGACAAATCTGTGATTGTTTCCAAAGCTTTTGAACCATATATAATAGGCTATAGGAAATAATACCAACGGTGTTATATATTGATAAACATTAAAGAATCTCCTCACTTATACCTCACCCTCTTATACTGTAATCTGCTCAAGTCAAAATCTACAAATGCACTTCCTCTTTTTGTCCGCTTTCCATACTCTTAACTGCATACTCCTTGCTTTCTATGAATTACATGTCCTGAATTTCTTTTTTTCCTTGTGGCATATCATTTGGATTGCATTTCTTCCAGACAATACGGCAAAAGGAATTCCCCCGCTTATTTCAACCCAATGCCCTGCCATATAGAAATTTAAGAGGCCCTTAAGAGAGCGTTCAAAACTTGTATCTACCGTTTTAGAGTCCACATACCATCCCTCAGCCGCACCTTTTCTATTTCCTGAAAACCGTTCAAAAGTTTTAGGTGTGGCTATATCATATACTTCTATTTTTTCACTGATACCAGGAAATCTCTTGCATAATTCTGACAGTATTCTGTCTTTTATTCTTTCCTTTTCACTAACATAGTACTTGTAATCACTGTATATATTATTCCAATAATCATAGTCACAGGCAAAGGTAACAACGAGGGATGTTTTTCCCAGGGGAGCAAATGAAGCATCAAAACAATAATGCCTTATACGTATATCCTTTATTTGCTGGTTACCCACAACTAGAGGTTCACCAAGCTTATGAACTATAAACCTGGGTTCCTGGGACAAGTCACATGAGACACCGAAAGATACCTGCATATAACTGTGAAATATGGGCAAAGTCTTGTACTGCCTTTCGAGCTTTTTGGATATATATTTACCCTCCAACATCTTAAAAATAGTATTATATCCATCAGCAGCCGAAACAACAAAATCTGCGGCGTGTTCTTTTCCATCGGCAAGTTTTACTCCAACAGCCTTGTTATCCTTCACTACAATACTTTCAACCTTTGAATTGTAATTTATTTTTCCACCCAGTTTCAAATACCTCTTCTCCATCGCTTTTGCTACTCCTATTGAGCCTCCCGACGGATAATTTGCATTTCCTGTGTGCATATGTCCGAATATCATCAATACATAAAGGGCAGGGTATCTTGGAAGGAAACTCATAAGCCCTACAATTGCCTCTCTTAGAAACTGGCTTTTAAACAATGTGACAAACTTTTCAACAGGCATATTTTTGTATTTCAGGATAATATCCAAAAACGGAAGGTTTTGACCCAAAAATTTTGCGGAATCAATGATATTAAAAAGCTCCACAGGCTTGTTAATATATACATTAAAGCGGGATATCCTTTTAGCTTCCCTACTCATCCTATCAATAACATCTCTATCCTCGGGAGCAAATTTCTTCATTTCTTCCGTCAACTTGTCCATATCTGCAAAAACTCTGAACTTTCTCCCATCAGGCCATTCCAATCTTATAAACTCATCATGACCGATAAATTTGCAGCCAGTCGCCACCCCAAGCTCTTTCCACAAAGCATTCAGGCTATTTTCAGGGTTTGTACCAAAAAGCCAGTAAATACACGACTCAAAAAGGTATTCTCCTCTTTTCCATGAAGTACAAAGCCCTCCCGGACCTCCATTCGCCTCGAAAATATATGTCTCGTAACCGTTCATCTGTCCGTAGCAGCCTGCCGCAAGTCCTGCAGCACCTGCACCGATTATAATTATCTTTTTTTTCATTTTCCACACCTTTTAATGGAATATCAAACAAATATATATTAAATCATTTCTATACAAAACCCATATGCAAATTTTGTGCATCAGGCATGTTTAAATTTACTTTTCCTTAATATAACCATACAGCTTATATATTGTATCTAAAATAACCTCAATCGGCAAAAACTTGTCTGCGAAATTTATCACTTTGTTTAAAATCCCAGGAATGTATACCCTTCGCTTTTTTTCATACTTTTTTAACGTATTTCGAACAACTTTATCCGGCGACATCAACACCGGCAAATTGAAAAGTTTTTTCCTAATCCTGTCATACTGTTCTTTTGGGAGAAAATTTGTTTCCGTAGGCCCGGGACAAACCGCCATAATTCTTACTCCAAACTTCTCTGCCTCCTTTGACACCGACAGGGTATAACTCAACACAAATGACTTTGTGGCAGCATACATCCCAAAGTTCGGCATGGGAATATATGAAGAAATAGACGCCACGTTAATAATCCCCCCTGCCTTTCTCTCTATCATAATAAGTAAAAACTTCTTTGTCAGGTAGTACAAGGCATTTACGTTCAAATCAATCATTTCCTGCTCTTTTTCATAACTTATCTCTGTAACATCACCGATAACCCCAAACCCGGCAGAATTTATGACAAGGTCACACTCCGAATACCTGCTGACTATATCCCTGACCACCTCTCTTTTGGTCAGGTCTCCCACATATATTTCGGCATGACTGCCATTATTTTTTTCAATATGAGTCTGCACCAACTTCAAACCATGTTCATCTATTGAACAAAGCACAAGCTGATGTCCTTTAACCGCCAACTGATACGCAAATTCCCTTCCAAATCCCGATGAAGCCCCAAGTATGAGTACTTTCATAGTTTTCTCCAATGCCTTTTTATAAAATTAATCATAAAATTATTTTCCACACCTTACTCATCCCTTTATTCTGGCATAAACCTTCAATCCCAGATTTGTAAATAATGCAAGGAGCACATTGTCATTCTGTAAAAATCTAAATCCAATATTCGCAACAAGTGTCAATACTTTGTTCCCCTTCATGGAAAAGCTCCTCTTAAAAATTCTCCTGTAGCTGTACGCTTCCTTTTTTATCTTATGGTAAAGCTCCTGCAACTCTTCATGACTCATGTTCTTTGGTTTAAACACTACATTTTCAGTGTCATAAAGAGCCATATCGTCAGTAATTATACGGCCTTCCTCTTTCATTTTTTCATAAAGCCTTGTACCGGGAAAAGGTGTCAGGATAGTAAATCTTGGAAGGTCTATACCCATATCGTCAATAATATCAAGCATTTCCTCTATACTTTCTTTTGTATCTGCGTCAAAACCAATTATGAAGTGGCCCAAAATACGCACTTTATTTTTGTGAAAAATCTCTATAACCTCTTTGTACTTTTTAACATCATTTAATTTCTTTTGAGACTCAACATTATTTGTCTGAGTAAAGGATTCAAGGCCAATAAGCACACCGTCACATCCGCTTCTGACCATCAAATCGAAGAGTTCACGGTCATAGACAACATCCATGGTTGAAAGTCCCATCCATTTGACCTTCAGCGGAATCAAGGCTTCATAGAACTTTTTGGCATATTCCTTGTCCGAATTGGGGCTTGGATCTAAAAAAAGGAGTTTTTTACTTTTAAGTTGCTTTATTTCACTTACTACTTCCTCTATTGGCCTGGAAAGGCTTTTTGAACCATAAATATGGTTTATTGTACAAAATGAACAATTATTCCGGCATCCCCTATTTGCAATAATTGTGGGTATGGGCATATATAGTCCCTTTGGTTGTATATCCCTTCTTGGGACAGGCATGGAAAGCATACATGTATCCGACTTTGTGTGATGGTAAAGCTTTTTGGGCTCTCCGTTTTTATAATCTGACAAAAGCTGAGGCCAGATAAGTTCTCCGGGGCCCACAATAACAGAATCGGCATGCTGAGCCGCTTCCTCCGGTACAAGGGTTGGATGGGATCCACCAAGCACAACAAAAGTACCCTGTTTCCTGAAATAATCCGCCAACTGATATGCCCTTGGGGATGAGGAGGCGGTGCAGGTTATTCCCACCAGATCATAGTGCTTTTTATGGTAACAAGGTTTTTGAACGCCCTCATCCACAATATCAATGTCAGCATTTAACTCCTTCGGAACAAGGGCAGCAAGAGTAGTAAGAGTTAATGGCGCATATCCTATATTGTTTTTAAGCAAACCTCTATAATGGTATATTCTGTCTTTCGGCAATATTAAAAGAATCTTCATTTTACCCCGTCCGGTTAGTATATTTTATTATAATTGAAACTTCAGACTTACTCTTAACAAGTACTTTTATAGAACGTAAAAACAGCTATGCTTTATTACAGCTTATAATTACTAGATTATTATAACTCAATCAATATTACAAATCAAACATACCTGTGGGGCGGGTGCGTGTAATAAATGTAAAGAAAAAAACATGCACCCCTGTGGGGCAGAAATTCCCTTGCCGTTTATATGCTCCTGTTCTTTAAAAAACAGTTTGTATCTGCTATAATTAAGTCACTTGTTTTATTGCAATACTTACCGCATATCCAAGTAAAGCGAGGTCATCTATGAACAAAACCTGTATATTTTTCAGCATTCCGTTGTTCGGGCATGTCAACAGCAGTCTTCCTCTGTTGAAGCAATTAATTTCAGAAGGCTTTACCCTATATTACCTTTCTGATGAAAAGTTCAGGCCAATGGCAGAAAATATTGGAGCTATATTTATACCTTATTCCATAGATTTGAAAATTTATCTTACAGCTGATGTTGCAGAGAGTTACCTTAGAATATACTCAACAAAATTGGAAATGGACAGCATAATGTATCAGGAAGCACTTTCGGCAATTGCTTCTCTCTCGCCGGATTTCATTATACATGACTCGATGGCCGGTTTTGCCAAATACGCAGCCATCACAATGAAAACAAAAGCAATTTGCATAATCACAAGCCTGGCAGTAAATCCTGCGGTTTTTATTACAACTCTTCCCGTACTTTTTCCGGTTACACTACTGATGCTTACACATCCCTTTCAGACCTGGAAATTGGTGTCAGAAGGAATGAAAGGCAAAAAAATATATAAATATAAGCAATTTCAGCTAACAGATCCCTTTGTAAACGAAGAAGATCTGAATATTCTGTTTTCACCTCGCTGCTTCCAACCCTGTAGTCGCTTTTTCAGCAAAAAATATATCTTTGCACGACCAACCATTGACGAAAGAATAGTCCTGAATTACACAGACTCACACATAGACTTCAAAGATCCTTCTATTCCATTGATATATGTGTCCTTAGGTACAATTGCTGAAAATAGCAGTGTAAGGTCAGAAAAATTCAAAGAAATACTAAATGTGTTAGCGCATCAAAAAGCCAATATACTAATCTCGATGGGAAGTCTTGATAATATTGAGATCCAGAATTCTGATAATATAAAGGTAGTGAAGTTTGTAAACCAGCTTGAAATTCTGAAAAGGGCAAATTTGTTTATAAACCACGGCGGATTGAACAGCATTTATGAGGCAATCTGGTTTAAAGTGCCTCAAATTTGTATTCCAAATCAGGCTGAACAGCTCACTGCTTCAAAAATAATTGAAAAGAAGCACTGCGGAATATGTATCAAGAAATTCAGTGGCAAGAAACTAAAAAAGGCCATAACCCTTTTGTTAGACAGGTCAGGTAATTATAGTAAGAAGGTAGAATATAATCTGGACAAACTGTCCGAAAGTTTTAAAAACTCCCCCACTTTAGATGAGGTATTATCAATAATTACCGATTATCTGAAAAAACCTTGAGTAAGACTTTAGAAAGATATGGTGATAAAGCAAATGAAGGAATTATTTATAGGTGTTGATGTGGGAGCTGCCACAATTAAAATAGTTGTACAAGACGGTAACGGCTCCACTATTTTTGATATATATAAAAGACATTTACTTGAGATAAGAAACACTGTTTATACCCTGTTAAATGGAATTGTATCAGCTCATAAGGATTCAGAATTCCACTTGATGTTTACCGGTTCAGGCAGCATCGATATAGCTCAAATAATGTCTGTGGACTTCATTCAAGAGTTATTTGCATGCAAGAAAGCAATGGAAAAAAACGCCCCCAACACTGACGTAGTAATCGATATAGGCGGTGAAGACTCTAAAATAATTTATCTGAGTGGAATAACCGATTATAGAATGAATGGAGCCTGCGCCGGGGGGACCGGGATATTTATCGATCAGATGGCTGCCATCCTTAGCACAGACGCCGCAGGCTTAAACGAATTATCTAAAAACTCCCGGGTAAAGCATACTATTGCAGCACGTTGCGGGGTCTTTGCCAAAACAGATATAAACAATTTATTGAGCGAAGGTGCCAGAAAGGAAGATATTGCAGCAGCAGTTTTTCAAGCAGTTGCTCATCAAACTGTGGGTGCCCTGGCATGTGGGAGGAAAATACGAGGGAACATCGCTTTTGTCGGAGGGCCTTTCCAATACCTTTCCGAATTAAAAAAAGCCTTTATCCAACACCCAAGTCTTCAAATCAATAAAATTACCGATATGGAGGATGCACACCTCATCAACGCCAAGGGTGCTGCATTAGCTTCCAAATCAAGCCCTTTAATGTCCTTCAAAGAAATACCCGGCAGACTGGAATTACTGAAGGAATCGGAAAGCAAAAACAATTACTCTCTGCCCCGTCTATTTGCAAGCGAAAAACAGTTGTTGGAATTCAGAAAAAGACATGCTTTAAGTACAATACCCCAAGCCAAATTTAATATAGATTCAGGAGAATACATATTAGGTATTGATGCGGGTTCAACTACCAGCAAACTTGTTTTAATCAATTTAGAAGGCAAAATGGTGTATTCCTTATACGAAAACAATGTGGGCAACAGCCTTGAAACAGTAATCCGTCTTATAAAAAAACTGTATACGAATATGCCTCAAAACTCAGTTATTGTGAAATCTTCCATCACCGGTTATGGTGAAGCACTCATAAAAAAGGCATTAACAATTGATCTCAGTGATGTTGAAACCATTGCTCACTATAGAGCCGCACGCCAATTTGCAGAAGATGTTGAAACCATTATAGATATTGGCGGCCAGGACATGAAATATATTAAAATAAAAGGCAACAGAATAGATAAAATAATGCTCAATGAAGCATGCTCGTCGGGATGCGGGAGCTTTTTGGAAACCTTCGCAGGAACACTCGGCTTAAAGCTTGATGAATTTTGTCAATTGGCCATTGAAAGCGAAAATCCCGTAGACCTTGGAACTCGTTGTACAATATTTATGAATTCCAAAATAAAGCAAGCCCAAAAGGAAGGCAGCTCCAAACCGGATATCATTGCAGGCTTGTGTTACTCTGTGGTTAGGAATGCCCTCGATAAAGTCTTCAAAATAAAAGATGGTCTCAAATCGGGAGGCAAAATTGTTCTGCAAGGCGGAATGTTTTACAACGAAGCCGTCTTAAGAGCGTTTGAAAACTCCATTGGCAGGGAATGCTTGCGTCCTGACCACGCCGGACTTATGGGTGCATATGGAATTGCACTGATTGCTCTGGATCAATATAAAGCTGAAGTATCAAATACTCACAGCAAAGCTCCGAAAGGTCTTTCCTCCAAGAACATGCCCAGTGGCATTCTTTCAAAAAGCGAAATAGACTCACTGAAACTATCCTTTTTTACAAGGAGATGCCAAAAATGTGAAAACAGCTGCCTGCTGACCATAACGAAATTCAATTCCGACAGGGAATATATATCGGGTAATAAATGTGAACAAGGTCTCACAATTCACTCTGATTTAAAGGAGGAGCAGTTACCCAATCTTTATAGCTTCAAATACAATAGAGTATTCAACTATCAACCCTTGGACAATCAATCTGCAAGCAGAGGAATAATCGGGATTCCCAGAGTTCTGAACATGTACGAGAATTATCCTTTCTGGTTCACTTTCTTTACAAGTCTGGGATTCAGAGTAGAACTATCCGACAAAACTTCAAAACAGATGTATGAGTCAGGTCTGGATTCAGTTCCATCAGAATCGGTTTGTTGCCCTGCAAAAACTGTACACGGCCACATTGAAAACCTTATTAGTAAGGGAATTAAAACAATCTTTCATCCTTGCCTGCCTTTCGAAAGGAAAGAAGACAACAACTCTGAGAATTGCTTTAATTGTCCCATTGTCTCAGCATATCCTGTAACTATAAATAATAATGTTGAAAACCTGTCTCTCTATGGAGTAAACCTTATAAACCCTTATTTATCAATCTGGAAAGGTAAATTTGTCGACAAATTCCTTCAAATTGACGGGTTTAAAAAATATAAGCTTGAAAAATGGGAGGTAAACAAAGCTTACAATAAGGCAAAAACCGAGTATTTAAAATATAAACAGGAAGTGCGGGATAAGGGTGAGGCTGTTCTCAATGAATTAAAGGATAGAAATCTCAAAGGAATAGTGCTTGCCGGCAGACCATACCATATAGATCCCGGCCTAAACCATGGAATAGATAAGCTGATAAATGGTCTTGGGTTTGCAGTACTGTCAGAGGATTCAATTTCCCATCTGGGGAATTTGCAGCGTCCTATAAGGGTTTACGACCAATGGACTTACCCCACAAGAATATATTCCGCTGCCTCCGTTGTCTGCCATTATAATAGTCTTGAATTGGTTCAACTAAGTTCTTTTGGCTGTGGTCTTGATGCCATCACAACCGAGCAGGTTGAAGAAATATTATCCTCTGCGGATAAGATCCACACTGTTTTGAAAATAGACGAGGTATCAAACTTAGGTGCTGTCAAAATAAGAATCCGCTCACTTATCAGGAGCTTGGAAAACAGAGAAACTCAAACCACGGGACCTAAGACACTGTATACAGATGAAGCAGTGGACTTTTCCAAAGCAATGTCCAAAGAATATACCATGTTGGCACCACATATTGACTATACTCAGGCTTGTTTTTTAAAGGCCGCCTTTGAATCTGAGGGTCATAAAATAGAGATATTAAGGGAAATAACCTCTAAAACTGTTGAAACCGGCCTCAAATATGTCAATAACGACGCCTGCTATCCGGCTGTTTTGGTAATTGGACAGTTAATTGAGGCGCTTAAGTCAAATTCCTACGATAATAGTCGCATAGCTCTGGCCATATCACAAAGTGGAACAGGTTGCCGTGATAACAACTATATAGCCTTATTGCGCAGAGGACTTAAAAAGGCTGGCTATCCGGAAGTTCCCGTTGTGTCATTGAATCTGGCAGGCTTGGATAAATCACCGGGTTTTAAATTCACAGTAAAACTCATGAATAAACTGGTAATCGGAACCATTTATAGTGACCTGCTCCTAAAGCTGATACTTAGAATAAGACCCTATGAACTAATTCCGGGCTCAACCGAAGAGCTACATAATAAGTGGTTTGAAAAGTGCAGAGCCTCAGTTGAAAAACCGCACTTTAGAGAATTCAATAATAATATCATCAATATGCTTTGTGAGTTTGACGCCATCCCTATTCATGAAATCAGGAAACCTGTGGTGGGAATAGTTGGAGAGCTATTTTTAAAATACAACACCCAAGGCAATAATGAGCTTGTAAAACTCTTGGAAAAAGAAGGCGCAGAAGCTGTTATGCCAACCGTAGTGAGCTTTTCACAATATATGATATCAAATCCCATAACAAGCAACAGCTTATACGTCCATGCACCTATAAATTCCAGAGTAAACCAAGTGCTCCTAAAGCTCTTGGATATTTATCTTAAACCTATGAAAAATGAATTTAAAAAATATACCAAATTTCATAGTTCCTGTGATATTTTTTATCTCGCTGACAAAGTAAAAAGTATTGTATCTGTGGGAAATCAAACTGGCGAAGGCTGGTATTTGCCGGCTAAAATGCTTGATTATCTTGAAAATGGAATTGAAAACATCCTTTGTATCCAGCCTTTTGCCTGCCTGTCAAATCATATTACCGGCAAAGGCGTGATAAAGGCTGTTAAACAAATATATCCAAATGCCAATATTGCGACTATTGATTATGATTCGGGAATCAGCCAGTCAAATCAAATTAACCGGATAAAACTCTTTTTGGAAATAGCCAAAAACAGATAATTGCATCATTCATATTTATTTTTAATCTGCAAACAATAATATTATTATATAAGGTGTTTCAAAAAAATTCATTAGTCAATATATATATTACCAACCCAATAGAATCAGCTTTTTTGAAACACCCCATTGACCAGTTATTTTTTTGGAATTACCTAAATAACAAACACTAAAGTTAAATCTTTATTTTGTACCTAAATAAAGGAGGAATAACCAATGAAGGAAAAAATGAGGGATAAAAAATTAGTTGAAGAACCAATAGGTGATCCGGCTTTCTACAACGACCAGATAGACGCAAATAAAGAGCCTGTTAAAGCAACCATGGAGAAGAAAAAAGGTAAAAAATGCAAAAACGGACTGTAACTTACATTTTGAAAGGCTGGCGGATTATTTTCCGTCAGCCAGGTGCATGTAATAGATGTTAAGAAAGATATGCACCCACCAGCCTTTTGATATATGCCTGAGTAATCTCTCTTTCACTTGTTACTTCAACCTTTCTTCCCAGTCATCCTTGTTAAAGCCTACCAATACAATTTCACCGCTTATAATTATAGGACGTTTAACAAGCATACCATCAGTTGAAAGCAACTCTAATTGCTCACTTTCACTCATAGCAGGCAGTTTTTCCTTTAATCCCAATTCTTTATACATCAACCCACTGGTATTGAAAAACTTTCTAAGGGGCAAACCGCTTTTGTGATGCCAGTCCTTTAATTCTTCAAGGGTAGGGTTCTGTTCTTTAATATCCCTTAATTCATATTGTATTTCCCTTTCATCCAGCCATTTTTTAGCCTTTTGACATGTGGTACATTTTGGATAGCAAACAAATAACATATCTTACCTCCTGTTTCATATATTTGTCAGCACCATTATACCATATCATTGTGGCAATCAGCTTAAAAACAGCCAATTATAAAAATTTGACGAAAAATAGTTAAAAATTTATCAAATTCCGATGACAAGTTCAAAATACCTCGCTATAATATATATGTGATTATTAAAATTACTATCAGATATTTTGAATATAAATTTACAAATGTATTTTGAGGTGAAAAGATGAAAACATTAGCAAATCATAACCGTATTAAAGTAACGGTTAACGGACGAGAAATCGAAGTATATGACAATCTTACCATTCTTCAGGCATTACTTCAGGAGGATATACACATTCCTCACCTGTGTTATGATATTAGGCTTGAAAGGTCAAATGGAAATTGCGGTTTGTGTGTAGTTTCAATTGGACCAAACGGTGAAAAAGACGTCAAAGCTTGTCAAACACCTATAAAAGAAGGAATGGTAATATGCACAAACAGCCCTAAACTGGAGAGCTATCGCAAAGTACGCCTTGAACAGCTGCTTTCAGACCACAATGGCGATTGTGTAGCACCCTGCGTCATGACCTGCCCTGCAAACGTTGATATCCAGACTTATCTGCGTCATGTAGGCAATGGTAATTATGAATCTGCTTTAAGAACCATAAAGGAAAGAAATCCTTTCCCTATAGTTTGCGGTCGTGTATGTCCTCATCCATGCGAAGCACAATGCCGACGTAATCTCGTAGATTCACCGGTAGCCATCAATTATGTAAAACGTTTTGCTGCCGACTGGGACATGTCACAACCAAAACCATGGGTTCCAATCAAGAGTCCTTCCACCGGGAAAAAGATAGCTATAGTTGGTGCCGGGCCATCGGGTCTTTCTGCGGCCTACTACAGTGCTATAAAAGGTCACGATGTAACCGTATTTGAACGCCAACCTCATGCGGGTGGAATGATGAGGTATGGCATACCTGAATATCGTCTTCCAAAGGCAACTCTTGACAAGGAAATTGATATAATCAGTAGCCTTGGTGTAAAGATTATGACAGGAAAATCTTTAGGAACTCATATCCGACTCGAAGATCTCCATAAAGATTTTGATGCCGTTTACCTTGCTATCGGTTCATGGAATGCAACACCTATGCATATTGAAGGTGAAAAGCTGGATGGTGTCTGGCTGGGAATACAATTCCTTGAACAGGTGACAAAGAACGCAGAAATAAAAATGGGCGAAAATGTTATAGTAATAGGCGGCGGAAACACTGCTATTGACTGTGCTCGCACAGCCCTTCGAAAAGGAGCAAAATCAGTCAAGCTTGTATACCGTCGAACTCAGGATGAAATGCCTGCCGAACCTTATGAAGTTGAAGAAGCTATACACGAAGGTGTTGAAATGCTGTTCCTGATGGCACCTACAAAAATAATCTCCGAAGGCGGCAAAAAGAAGCTTGGTTGTATAAAGATGACTCTCGGTGAACCTGACCGTTCAGGTCGTCGTCGTCCTGTGCCTGTTGAAGGCAGTGACATTGAAATTGAAGCAGATACCATTATCGGAGCTATAGGCCAAAGTACCAATACACAATTCCTCTACAACGACCTCCCTGTAAAACTTAACAAGTGGGGAGATATTGATATTAATGGGAAGACACTACAAACTTCTGAAATCAATATATTTGCCGGAGGTGACTGTGTAACCGGACCTGCAACCGTAATTCAGGCTGTTGCAGCAGGCCGTCACGCTTCTGACGCTATGGACAGCTTCTTAATGAAAGGCTATATAAAAGAAGAAAATGTTGACTACAGTTGTAGCCGTGGTTCTATGGAAGATCTTCCTAAATGGGAATTTAGAGAAATTCCTAAAGTTCAACGTGCTAAAATGCCGTCAATATCAATTACTGAACGTAAAAACAATTTTAATGAAGTTGAATTGGGCTTGATGGAAGAAACTGCCCGAAAAGAGGCTCGCAGGTGCTTAAAGTGCGGTTGCCGCGAACGTTACACCTGTGATTTAAGAAATGAAGCAACCTCCCACGGTATAGAGTTTGAAAATCCAGTACATGAACGCCCATATATACCCATTGTTGATGATCATCCGTTTATCATTCGCGACCACAACAAGTGTATCTCCTGCGGACGTTGTATATCCGCATGTTCTGAAATTGAGGGTCCCGATGTACTCACTTTCTATATGAAAAACGGCCGACAGTTAGTTGGTACCAAGAGTGGCCTGCCCCTTCAGGAGACAGATTGCGTAAGCTGCGGTCAGTGTGTTACTGCATGCCCTTGTGGTGCTTTAGACTACCGTCGCGAAAAAGGAAGAGTTATGAGGGCCATCAACAATCACGAAAAAACTGTTGTAGCCTTTGTTGCACCTGCAGTGAGAAGCCTTATCTCCAAAACCTTCAATGTTCCATTTGAAGATGCTTCTCCATTTATGGCAGGGCTTCTCAAAAAACTCGGTTTTGACAAAGTATTTGACTTTACGTTTGCTGCCGACCTGACCATTGTGGAAGAAACAACAGAGTTTTTGACAAGGGTTTCAAATAAAGGAGTAATGCCACAGTTTACCTCTTGCTGTCCAGGTTGGGTAAACTTTGTTGAAAAGCGTTATCCAGAAATAATCCCTCATCTATCAAGCTGCAAATCACCACAGATGATGATGGGTGCGACGGTTAAAAATCATTATGCAAAGCTTGCCGGTTTGGATAAAAATGACCTCTTTGTGGTTTCTATCGTTCCATGTCTTGCAAAGAAACACGAAGCAGCACGTCCGGAGTTTGCACCGGAAGGTATTCGTGATGTGGATGCTGTACTTACAACAACAGAGATGCTTGAAATGGTCAAATTGGAAAACATCGAAATTTCCGAAATTGTTCCTCAGGAATTTGACGAGCCATACAGACAGGTTTCCGGTGCCGGTATACTCTTTGGTGCCTCCGGTGGGGTTGCTGAAGCTGCGCTTCGTATGGCAGTTGAAAAATTGACAGGGAAAGTCCTCACCGACCATCTTGACTTTGAGGAAATCCGTGGCTTTGAAGGTGTCAAAGAGGCTACTATAGACGTTGATAATACTAAAGTACGTGTAGCCGTTGTAAGTGGTTTGCATAACGCCGAACCAATAGTGGAAAAAATCATCCAAGGTGTGGATGTAGGATATGATCTCATAGAAGTTATGGCATGTCCTGGCGGATGTATTTGTGGCGCAGGGCATCCTGTTCCCGAAAAGATAGATGCCATGGATAAACGCCAGCAAATACTTGTAAATATTGATAAGGTTTCAAAGTATCGTAAGTCACAAGAAAATCCTGACATTTTAAGGCTTTATGATGAGTTTTACGGTGAAGCAAATTCTCATCTGGCTCATGAGCTCTTGCACACTCACTATACACCGAAGAGAGGAGATAGTGCCTGCAACACTGTACGCAAAAAGGATAATTCTGCCTTCGTCGTACAGGAGTTCACAATTTGTATGTGTGAATCCTGTCTGGCAAAAGGTGCTAAAGAGCTTTATCAAAACCTTACAGATACAATGAGGCACTACAAAATGGAGCCCTTCTCCAAGGTCAAAACAATCCGTCTTAAGGAAAACCATGGCGGCAAAGGTGTTTATGTTGCACTTAACGGTCAGCAGATTGAAGAGCCGTTGCTAAGCACTATTGATAAAGATAACAAATAGTTTATATAAGCAAAAAGCCGCTAAATGCGGCTTTTTGTTTAAAAAATTTTTGTTGCTGGGCACTACTGTACCTCATTCTTTATCGACGGGGAATTTATCAATTTGTCCCAGTAAATATTTTCTCATGAATGCATAGTCCAAAGAATTTACTTTAGAATTCCCATCCACATCCGCCGCATATTTCCCTATCTCTGAAAGTAATCCCGATTTATAACCTAATAAAAGCAGCCTTACCTGTGCATAGTCGAGGGAGTTCATTTTGCCATCGCCATTTGCGTCACCAAACTTATACACATTAACTCTCTGAGGTTTTGACACCTCATTTCCGGCAGCATCAACAGCAGTCCAGATTACTATTGTCTCTCCAATGGGAAAGCTTTCCGGCGCATTATTTGTTATAGAAACCTCTAGTAGATCTCTTGCAGTTGCAGCACCAAGGTTGACTGGCTTGCTGTCCGAACGTGTTCCAATAATAATATCAGGTGGAACAATTAATTCGGGTGGATCATCATCTATAACCAGAGTGACTTTCTGATTTGCATAGGTTATATTCCCCGCTTCATCTTTTGCACTCCAAAGAACATCCGTTGTGCCTATAGGAAATGCTTCCGGTGCATTATTTGAAACTTCCACAGGGGAATTCCCAATAGCGTCTGCTCTTCCAATATCAACACGGGTTAACTGTTCTGTGGTTGCCATTGTTATATCTTCCGGCGGTTCAAGAATTGGTGGTAGCATTTCGTGGTCAATATTGATGATTTGCACCCGATCCCTTGCAGTTTTCCCCACATCGGGTACAGCAACGGGAAAGGAGGAAAATCCATTTATTGATCCGCCACCCACAGTAATAATATTATCTTTATAGGCAGTAACACCAAAATTTGCTATGTCAGTAATCGGCTCTTCAAGTTCCCTTGAAATATTGCTTACAGGGTCGTATTCGCAAACTCTTATAGAAGATTTAACTACATCTCTCCAAAAACCATAAAATTTACCATTTAGAACAGTAATACCATAGCCGCCATAAAAATCAATTTTGTCCCCAATCTCCCAACTTTTGCTTACCGTATCATAAATTCTCAGTCTATTGTCACTTATATAAGGATTCGATTCAAAGGTCCAAGGGATACTTGGATCAAATCTACCGCAATCAAATATGTATATTTTCCCATCCATAAAACCTATGCTGCCTGGCAACAAACCCTTTTCTAAATAGGTTTCCTGAGTTAACATATTGGAAACAGGGTCATATTCCTCTATGCTATAGGTTGCTTCACCTTCTTCGATTTCGTCATTTGTTCCAATTATGTATATCTTACCATTTGTTTGCCCGACATGCACTCTCTCCCAATAATTTACATCCCTTTTATATATCCATTTATCAGAATCACTATCATATTCTTCAATAACACTTTGGTCTGAGGATAGTTTTTTTATTGCATATACTTTGTTATTAACATAAACAGCTCTAATTTGTCCGGATAGTTCACCTGTCAGATCCTTCTTTTTTATCCAGGTATCTTTTTCAGGTTCATATATTTCAAAACTATTCATATACCTCCCCTCATAATTTCCTCCAATAACATAAATACTGTCATCTACAGTAACAACAGCTGGATTAGAACGCTGTGTTGGCATTTTGGAAGAATTTAGCTTTATTCCTTTTAGTTCTGTCAACTCTTTCTTAAAACCAATTGGTCCGATTGTAAAAATAGAATTATCAAAACTTGCCGGAAGTGTAACATTACAATAGTAAGTCTGTCCACTAATGTTGTCTATAATTTTGGCATCTTTTAATATACACGGATTTCCTTCAAGACTGTCCAAAAAGGAAATATACAGATTTCCTTTGACACTGTCAAATCTGTCGTATAATTCGCTAATATCAAATACAAAAGTTGCATCACATGCTTCATTCGTACCATTAAAACTGCTCTTAACAGTTGATGGGAAATTTATATTGTAAGGGTCAAAGTATGAAACCGGACTATTCTCATCATAATTTGAGTAGCCAAAAAGTGCTATAAGCTCATATTTATTTGCATGGTTAACGGTATACTCAACCATAAGTTTTGGAGTAGATGCTTCCTTTGGGGAAATCCAATATAAACTATTATTAAAACTAATGGAATTTTTACGCTCAGTTTCAGGGCACTGAGGAACAGCTGATACAGTGTTCAAAGTGTCATAGGAAAGCCATATAAAGCCATCATTTGAATACCAAACGAATTTATCATCATCTGCTTCCAAATCCTCCTTTGTGCCCCAGGAGTTAGCTATTTTGAAGGCTCCTTTCTCACCCTGATCAACCATTCCATTTTTATTAATATCAACCCATATATTATCGTTGTATCCTACCAATGTCATAACATGTCCGTCTACTGCCAACTTAGGGCTATCTGTTATATGAACAATATCCTCATTCACATAATCATCATCTTCCTCAGTAGCCGGATCATCATTTATTTTGGAAAATCTCCATCTTGAAATGCTTGTTGCAAATGTAAGAACATGTCCATTATTCAATAATTGCTTTACCTTCTCAAGATTTGGATCCTTCGGAGTTTTGACCGGAGTATCGGTATTATCCCAGATCTCAACATATCCGTAGTTATCTATCCTGTAATTTAGAGCATTTCTCCACACAGCAACATCTGTCGGCCACTCACTTATATTTTTGAAACTTGTATCATAACCATCATATTGGAACTCATTCCACAAAGCCGCACCGCTTTTTGTAAAAAGCGCGAAAGTAGAGTCCATTCCCATAACACCATTTTCACCGGTATTTGTTAAATTAAATGTCCACTTTGGAGAAAACTTTCTTTTGTTTTCAGGATCATTTTTTGCATCCCAGCCTAAAGCCATACCAAACATATGTGTCATTTGATAATAAGTAGTTGCAAAGGCCACGCATGAGCCTAATAGTCCCTGTTCGCTTATAGGTGGAAAAGAAGGAAGTTGACTGTTATCTACAGAAGAAGGCAAAATATCGATTGAAATTTCTTCATAGTCTGAATCAAGAGACCTTATATTTTTATTTAATGTTGTTTCATCATTATCTTCTTTTACTATTTCATTTCCAAAGTCGCATACTTTAGTTCTTAATTCATACAAACCCTTTTTTCTTCTATATTCATTAATACGTTCAAGACCCAATTGATTAGTAAAAACCTTTTCCGCCTTTTCCATAGCACCTTCATATTCATCGGTCTCGTCAAAGTTCAGAAGCTTTGGAATTGTTTCAATTTCCGGGTTGTTGCTTTTATGTGGCAAATATGGACTTTTCCCTGCATATGCCGTGGCACTTTGAAGTGGAGTTATCAAAAGAAATACAAAGATTATGACACACCTTAATAGAATAGAATTTAAAACCTTGTTACCCATTCCATCAATCCCCTTTAAAAATAATCGATTCCCTCTTATATGTTTTTATTTTTAACATATCATATTTTGGTACGTATATCAATCATACCATAGACTCAAGTCAATAATTAATGTGCAGAAAAACATACAAATTTATAAAAAAAGTATAATTAAATGAAATCAAACGGTGAGAATTTATAAAAAAAGATATATAATAGTTATAGTAAGGGTTATGTTTCCAGGTTTAGCCTTATTTGACTTGAGAGGGGGATTATAATGAAAAGATTCAATGCACGACCTTTATGTTTAACTTTTGTAGTTGCCTTCCTATTAAGCACATTGATGCTTAGCCCTGTATCGGCAATTGGAATTGCCATGCCTGAAGGAAAAGGAGATATAAGCGGAGATGGCATAGCCAATTATTATGATTGGATTATTGCCAAAAATGCTCTGCTTGGAATGATCATGCTTGACAGTACCGCGGCAGAACAAGCTGATGCGAACGATGATGGACGCTTTAACAATACCGACTTAGATTACTTTTTATCACTTGCACCAGTAAAATCTATTTGGGGTGATATAAACAGCGATGGACAATTCACTGCTATTGATTTAGCTTACTTCAAATCATATCTTCTCGGAATAAAGATACCATATGGGCCTATTTATCGTAGGGAATATTTATGGGATGTCAATTGTGATGGCAAAATTGACGTCATAGACTTTGCATATCTAAGGGGATATATTTTAGGAATAATAACTAAACTACCGGTAGAAGATTATGTAGTAATCTCAGCAAACCCAGGAGATCCAGTATTTGATTAAGCATAATATTTTTTGATAAAAGGCTAAACCTGGATACACAAAATTGAAGTAAATATCTTACCAAGCGTATAATTCAAACCATTGCTATCTATCTCTGTATCCCTTCAATTTAACTAATACAACTATAAGCTACATTAAAGGTAACACTATGGTAAATATTGCTCCTGATTTTGAATTATGTGCAGCAATTTTCCCATGGTGTTTTTCTATTATATTTTTACTTATAGCCAAACCAAGGCCCACATTACCTTTTTTGCCTTTATAAAATCTTTCGAAGATGTTTGGTAGCTCATTTGTATCAATTCCGGGGCCATCGTCACGTATGGTAATTTGAATCAGATTGTGGGATTGTTTATGAAAATTGATTTCGACAGTACTTTCTGCATAGCGTATGCAATTGATTATTATATTTGCAAAGGCTCTATAAAGCTTATCTTCATCAGCATAAATTGAAATATTATCAGGAAAAGAACCTATGGAAAGATTTATGTTGCTTTTTGCAGCTATTCCACTCATCCGCTCCTTACATAAATTGATAAATTCGTTAAAATAAAGAGTGCTAAAGCGGTAGTTTTCTTCAATTGAATCGAGACGTGACAAATATAATAACTCCTCTACAAGATGAGTCATTCTTTTGGTCTCGTCAATTATTATATCAGCCGCGCTGTTTTTTTCTACTACGTCATACTTAATACCTTCGGCATAACTTTGAATGGACATAAGAGGTGTTCTAAACTCATGTGAGGCATTTTGAAGAAAAGTTTTCTGCGCTTTATCATAGGATTCAAGCTTCTCGGACATAATGTTTATATTGGTTACAAATTCCTGCAATTCATCGTCAACAGGCATTTCAATTTTAGTGCCAAAATTCCTCTCGGCAATTTTTCCAATATGTTTGCTGAGAGAAGAAAAGGGAGCTGATATCTTTTTTGCAGCCATGGAAGAGAAAAATACAGCAATCAATGCAGCTATAATGAGGATTACAAGTAATATTAAGTTGATACCCAATTTAAGTTGATTGACTTTTTTGAGGCTCGAATAAATCACCAGCCAACCTAAGCCAAAGGAATTCTTACCTGATAAAGGTTTAATAATTGAAGTATAATCAGTTCCGTCAATTGTAAAATTGATGTATTTTTGTCTATTCGAACCTTTTATTTTTGCTATTTCTCTTTTAACTTCTTCAACTACATCCTCTGGAAGATCAAAGAAGTCGTCCTTTTGGGAGGCAATTACCTCTATATTGTTATCTAGCAGTATGTAGTTGGCATTCAAAATTGAAAGGGGCTCTCGCAATGAGCGGTCTAAAATGAAATGAAATCTGAGAAGATCGTTATCTATCTGTACGCGATCATTCGGAGTATTCAGCATAGGTGGCAGCATTAATTTGTCTTTAGGCATAAAAAAGTCAGGCCCCCTATGTAGTGCCGCATCCTCAATCTGTTGGGCTATGGTACTCATTTGCTTTTTTATATCCCCTTCTATATAAATACGAATTGCAATATTAAATACAATTGTTGTCAATGCTATTAATCCAACAATAACCCCAATATTGTATTTAAATATTCGCCATTTAATGGTGGTTTTCTTCATTTAATCATTCCTTCTCCTCAACTTTAAAACCATATCCCCACACTGTTTCGATTTTTAGAGTTGAACCCACATCTGCAAGTTTTCTTCGGATTCTTTTTATCATGTCATCAGTAGCACGTGTTTCAACTTCAGTTTCAAATCCCCATACTTTATCGAGAAGTTCGCTACGGCTTACAGCTTTGTTTATATTTTGGACAAGGTAACACAGAAGTGAAAACTCCATTCCCGTCAACCCTATATTCTTACCATTCATTTCGACTTGCTTTTTATCGTAGTTTATAAAAATATCGGCTAGCTTTAATTTCTGGGCATTTTCACTTTCCTCTTTATCCATTGCAATTCTTCGAAATATGCCCTTAATCCTTGCTATAAGTTCTATGGGACTAAACGGCTTTGTAAGATAATCGTCACTACCTAAAGTCAATCCTGCTATTTTGTCAATCTCAGTATCTTTAGCAGACACAATTATTATGGGTACGCTGCTATTCTCCCTTATTGCCGAACACAGAGAAAAACCATCCAATTCCGGCATCATAATATCTATAACAAGCATATCTGCCGGCCTCTTGTTGAATGCTTCAAGTATTGAGCGCCCATCATTAAAAGTTTCCACTTCATAGCATTCTTTAACAAGAAAGGATTTTATAATATTGCAAATATTAACTTCATCATCTGCTATATAAATCAGCTTCTTATCCGGCATAATAATTCTCTCCCTGCAAGTTATTTTGAGAGCAGTTCTGCATCTTTAATTCATCATCTTGGAATCATTAATATTTATTTAGTGTTTTGCTGATAACAGAAGAAATCCTTATAAGCGTAACATATAAATACATTTTACCACGTAAAAAATAAAAATAAATATTTTTGAACCATATGCTTTAGTTTTGCCACAATTCTGCGGAGATTTACAACTGCAATGTTGTTAGAATAAGTATAGATTTATCATTCAATTAATTAAACTTTAGGTAGAGTATAGTAAAGGAGGTGAAATAATGCAAAAACTGAAATACCGCCATGAATTTAAACACTATATAAACACCAGTGATTGTATAATATTGCAAAATAAGCTTAAGCATATTATGAAGCCTGACTCCAATGCCGGAAAAGATGGAACCTACTTTATAAGAAGCTTGTATTTTGACACTCCTGATAACAAAGCGCTTTTGGAAAAAATTTCAGGTGTGGATAACCGGGAAAAATTCCGCATTCGCCTATACAATCATAATGATTCTTATATCAGACTTGAAAAGAAAATAAAAGTTAATGGACTTACCGCCAAGTTAAGTACAAACCTTACTAAAAACCAGTGCAATGATATATTGGTTGGAAATGTTGAGTGGATGAAAGAATCAGATAACCCAGTATTGCATGAAGTATACCATAATATGAGGCATCAGAGGTTGGCACCTCGCACTATTGTTGATTACATAAGGGAAGCATATGTTTATAACGTCGGTAATGTAAGGGTCACAATTGACAAATCCATAAGGTCAGGAATTAACAGTACTGAGATATTTAACAAAGACCTTCCTACAATAGAAACTCTTGATGGAAGGATGGCAGTGCTGGAAGTTAAGTATGATGAGTTTTTGCCGGAAATAATAAATGACCTGATCCAACTCGGTGATCGCCACAAACTTTCAGTTTCAAAATATGCACTTTGTCGTATGTACGGATAATGGCGATAAATTCCTTACCTATTCCTAATATTAGGGATATTAAAGATATTTTCCAGGAGCAAAATGAAAAGAATATAATCTAGGAGGAAAGAAATGGGTAACCAACTTAATTTTAACGATATTTTTAAATCAAATTTTATAGAGAAGGTTTCAAGTGTTTCTCTACTTGACGCAACGATAGCTTTAGGACTGGCATTTGCGTTAGGACTATTTATATATTTTGTATACAAGAAAACCTTTAAGGGTGTTATGTACTCAAAAAGTTTTAGCATTTCATTAGTAGCACTAACCATGATAACTACTTTGATGATATTGGCAGTGACCTCTAATGTGGTTCTATCCCTTGGTATGGTAGGTGCGTTATCAATCATACGCTTCCGTTCAGCTATCAAAGACCCTATGGATATAGCATATCTATTCTGGTCAATAGCAACAGGTATTGTTTTAGGTGCTGGATTAATAGCCTTGGCTGTTTTTGGTGCACTTTTCATTGGAATAATACTTGTACTATTTGTTAATAAGAGCAATACAGACAATCCATACGTTTTAGTAATCAACTATGAGGACGAAAAAACTGAAGAAAATATAATGCAAATTGTACAGAGAAGTGTGAAAAAATATGTTATCAAATCCAAGACAGTAACCGGTGGTAGAGGTACAGAAATCACACTTGAAATACGACTTAAGAGCATGGAAACAGCCTTTGTAAATGAAATAAGCAAACAAGCCGGAGTGGCAAGTGCAGTAATGGTAAGCTATAATGGGGATTATATGAGTTAGTGGTTTTCCTTCTATGACTTTAAGCTTTTTAGACAACTATTGATTGAAAACAGTAAGTTCAACTTATTAAGGAAGGAGGAAGAACATTATGGGTGAAAAGCCACAAATAACAGCAGTTAAAATAATAGCTACCCTATTGTCCATAGCTCTGATAATTACTATTATGGCGTTTATTCCAAAACTTGCCCCAGAGTTGGCACAGGCCTCTGCACAACCTGCGTATTTAGAGAAAGTATTTGATAGAGACAGGGTAAACGATATTAGTATTGATATGGAAGAAACAGACTTTGAATGGCTTATGGAAAATGCAATTAAGGAGGAATTCAAAAGCTGTAATATAACCATAAATGGAGAAAAATTCTATAATGTAGGAATAAGACCAAAGGGAAACTCCAGCTTGTCGCAAATTGCAATGGGAGGCGGGACAAAGCGTTTTAGCTTTAAGATAGATTTTGATCAATATATTGATGGACAAACATATCATGGTGCCAAGAGTCTGGTATTAAATAATATAATGTCAGACAAATCCTATATGAAGGAATACCTTTCCTTTGAATTATTTGATTTTATGGATATACCAACGTCTTCCTTTGCCTTCTCCAACATTAAGATAAATAGTAAGGACTGGGGATTATACCTTGCTGTGGAGCTTATAGACGAAAGCTTCATTAAAAGGCATTTTGGAAGTGTGGAGGGCAATTTATATAAGCCTGAGGGCATGGAAATGGGCGGACGTGGCAATCAAAACGGCGCTATATTCCCTGGATTTGAAGATTTTAATGGTGGTGGGATGCCTTTCCCTGGAGGCAACGGTGGAGCACAAGATGCCAAAACATTAGCACCGGATGGGGTGAATCCCTCAAATAATACTCAGGACAACCAAGGTGAGTCTGTGAATATGAGAATGCAGGATAGAGGTATGAGAAATGGTGGCGGCTTTGGCGGAATGTCAAGAGGGGGTACAAATCTCAAATATACGGATGACTCCCCTGAAAGCTATTCAGCTATAAGAGATGGTGCAGTATTTAAAACTACTACCGATGCAGACTTTAAAAAAGTAATTGAGATGATCAAAAACCTCAATAATGGTACGGATCTTGAAAAATATCTTGATATTGATGAAATACTTAGATTCTGGGCAGTAAACACCTTCCTGGTCAATCTGGACAGCTATGCAGGTGGGATGTATCATAACTACTATCTATATGAGGAAAATGGATTCTTTACACTGTTGCCCTGGGATTTTAACATGTCTTTCGCTGGCTTTGGTATAAACAATGCCTCCAATGTAATTAATTTCCCAATTGACAAACCTGTCACAGGCAATTTGGAGGATGCACCCCTTATTGGAAAGCTTTTGGAGGTAGATGAGTATAAGGCTCGTTATCACGGCTACTTGAAGAAAATAGTTGTAGAATATGTTGGCAATGGAATATATGAGAACTCAATCAATAGGGTAAATGCACTTATAAGCGATTATGTCAAAAACGATGCCACTGCATTTTATACCTTTGAGGAATACAAAAAAGCAGTACCCGCAATGAAAACCTTTGGTAAGGACAGGGCTGCAAGTATTGCAGCACAGCTTGATGGAACCCAACCTTCAACTACTTATGGCACTATATCCACAACACTTAACCTTAATGATTTAGGTATCATGGGGGGAGGTTTTGGAGGCTTTGGAAGAAATGATAACACAAAAGCAAATCCACAGCAAAGCAATTCACCTGGACAGCAAAATATGCAGCCTTCAGGAAGCAATATGCAGTTTCCAAATGGTATGCAGCTTCCGGATGGCATGCAACCTTCAGATGGTATGCAGCTTCCAGACGGCATACAACCTCCAAATGGCATGCAACCACGTGGAGATATGGAAGCGCCACGCGGTCAGCAAAGAAATAGAGGTAATATTAAGAACCCTGGCGGCATGCTAAGAGATAATATACCACAACTTGAAAATATGCAGGAAGTAATGAAGATAATTAATGAAGCAAATGGGAAAGAATTGACGGATGATCAGAAAAAACGTCTTGAATCATTAGGTGTTGATGAAAATATGCTTAAACAGTTTCAAAACATGCCTCAGCGTATGGGATTCCCTGGTAACGTCAATTTTCGGAATCCATCAGGAATAACGATTTCTGAAATAATTATTTTAGCGGTTATGATTGTAACCTTGTCGTTAGGCATGATTTTTGTGGCCAAATTCAGAAGAAAAAAGTATGTCATATGCAAATAAGAATATCTACGATACTATACCTTTCAACTTGGCAACAGAAATGAAGCGTCGTTTTGTTAGTATTAGAAATCAAATCTGATATAGAGCCTGTAAATACTCCTCGGGGTCGAGCAAAACTCGCTTCCCGAAGGAGGATGCTCTCTCTTTCCTCGTATTAACAGGCTCTATAACTTGCTTCACAATGTTTCTTCCATATTTTTCTTTACTTAAATAGTATGTACCCGTCTAGATTCTTTTGTTGTCACCCTATGATAATGCTTTTCGCAAAACATATAGTATAGTTCATTGTAGTTTATCATTCCAATCAAAATAGTGTCATCTGTTCCTGCTTCACCTTATAAAAAGCCGATTCCAAGCCATCCTGGGATTTAACAAGCTTTGACTGTATTACACTCATATTCATTCCAGTCAGTTGCCTGTGTATGAGACTATAAACCACGTCAAACTGCATATAGATATCCACCTGCATATGACCGGTCAGGCATATCATCTGAGTATCTGTGGCCTTGGCCAGGTCAAATATATAGGATAGAAGATAATCTGCATTTGCCTGTCCGAAAGGATTATCAATCCATATGACCTTTTTAGATCCCGGAAAATTGGTCTTTTTATATCGCAAGTAGGAAATAATCGAAATAAACATGGCAAAGAATCCCGCTAGTTTTTCTCCACCCGACCATTTTATAACCACTTCCCATGGAATATACCGTGAGGCTCCAAAAGAATCCGGCTTAAACACTTTAATTGAATACTCATTGAGGTTTGTAACTGCATCCAGCAGCCTTACCGGAGACATAATCCTTGCTATCTCGCCGTCAATCCTTGCCGGGTCGTATTTTCCCTCAGCTTTCATCTTTTCAATGTCACTTATGGATACTTCTATGTAGCGGGTCATCAAAGCTTTGCCTTCCTCCAAATGAAGCTGAGGCATCTCAATAACCACCGTTTTTTTGCTCACTCCGTCTATTTTTATTCTGGAAAAGGTGTCTACACTTTTAAGTTCCTCATATACCGCTTCTGCCTTGCTATAGCAACGTTCAACAATCTCCGTCTTATCCCGGAGTGATTCTTCCAGTTGGAACTGTGCTGCCTTTTTCATGCTATCAACGCTATCTATTATATCCTTAAACAAATCCTTAACATATCTATAATTATACAGATCATTATTAATGATTTTTTCAATAATCATCCTTATTGTTACGTTTTCAGCCCAATCAGCTTGATTATACAGCTCATCATAGCTTTCCCTTATTGTAACTTCCGTTTCTTCCAGTCTCTTTTTAAGTTCCCTGTATCGGCTTCTGCTCTCATTGGAGATTACTGCTAGATTTTCCACAGGCAGTTGCAACATATCCCACATTGAAATGGTCTCACCCTTATGGACGAGACTGTCCATATTCTCCCTTGACTGGCTTGGTATAGTTATTTCGTTTTCATTTATATAGTCTTCAAGCTTTGATCCGTATTCAGAAAGCTTACGTCCTCTTTTTTCAGTTTCTTCAAGCTTTTTTTTGTTTTTCTGACGTTTTCTGTTATAGGCGTCTATCTGGGCGTTAAACGAAGCCTCCTCCATACTCTCTATGGATTCAAACTCGAAAGGTTCTTGCTTATAGGTTTTTTTAATATTTTCTTTTAATTGAATTATCATACCACTTAGCTTTTCCACACCTGTCAGAAGTTTGCGTTCTAAATTACTCAATTGCGTCTCCTCCGTAACAAGTGATGTATGCTTTCTTCTCTCTTCGTCAAGTTTGTCTTCTCTATCGTCAGTGATATGTGTTTCAAAATCGTGCTGGTCAAAGCCTTTGTTACGAATCTCCTTTAGCCTGTTTTGCTCCTCTCTTCTTAATCGTTCAATAAATCCCCTGATTTGCTCAGCCTGACTATTCCCAATCCTTGACTCAAGACCTTTTGCTTTTGATAATATTTCTTCAAGGGTTCCGGTTATCTCTTGAGTAGGATTATCTATATTCAGTCTTAGTGAAATATCTTCAAGAGTTTTGTTTTTGTCCCTGCAATCACGCTGGTGTCCGTCGAGACCTAGCTTTATGCCTTCAACCTCATTTGAAATGGCGTCTATTCTCTCCTTCAATATTTTTTTCTCTTCTTCAATTTCATTTCTCTTTGTATCTGCTTCCCGGTATAGCTTTTCATTTAACTTTATCCTGTCTGTAATTTCTATATACCGGCTGAGTTTTTCCATATCCACATCCTTCTCAGAAATATTATCATCAATATCCTGGATACTCTTCCGATTTTCACTTATCTTTATAAGAAGGGATTCCCTGTTTTGTTTCAATTGATTCAAAGCATCTTTCTTGCTTTCAATTTCTTTATTAAGCCTTTCAATATCTCCCTGCATTTCCTTAAGCCAATCCTTCGGATAGGATTCAACAAACTCCATGCATCTTTCAATAAGACCTGTTATCTTTTCCTGATCATTTTTTATTACTTTATACTCATCCTCAGTTCTTGCAATATTTTGATCCATGCCGGTCAAATAATCGTTAAACAGCCTTTGATCCAATGCAAAGGAATTGTTTTTGGAAAATACCATATAGGCTTCCATTGTGCCTAATCTGTCAATACCGCAAGAACTCTCAACTTCCTTGGGTATAGACAACCCTTCCTCCGAATCAACTATAAAAGTAACGGGATAACTTTCAACAATCTCAAGTATTTGTTCGGATACAGAATTTCCATCCTTACCTGAGCGGATTTTATCCAGTTCGCTCTTTTCCAATACAATGGAATGACAAAGAAGTGGATTTTTGTGAAGAAAGTCTTCCCTAAAATCTTCCCTTTGGTTTTTGAGCCATAACGAACCGGGGATAAATCTTATCCCGTTGTTTTTTAACAGTTCATACACTTTCTTAAGCTCCAGATCCGGAACATAGTAATCGCTTCCATCAAAAAGGTGTTTTCTTTTCAGCAGTTCATGGTATCGTCCGGAGAGTTCGCTCAAGGAATTGTCCACTCTTGCCCTGACAGCTTTTAACGAATCAAGTGTACTTTTGTCATATACATCACCACTGATTTCGTACATGGATATTTCCCTGTGTAGTCTTGATATACGGATAGCATAGTCTTCTACCTCCGCCTCTTTGTTTTGCTGTTGCTGATTCATGGCAGCAACTTCTTCTCTTGTCCTTGTCTCATTAATATTAATATCTTCAATTAAATTGTCAGCCTTTTCTATCTCCCTGTTAAGATTGTTGCTCTTTTCCAACAGCTCTTCCCTATCTTTTCCAAGGTTTTGAAGTCCCGATACCGGATCTATAAGAAGTGTCATGTCTTTGACAAAATAACCTGTAATCTGGGATTGCATGTCCTTGTCATCCTTAAGTCTGGTATCTATGGAAGAAATTTTGTCCCTTATTATATCCCTTTCTTTATCCTTTTCCTTCAAGGCTTTTTTAGAATCCTCCAGTACCTTTAAGCTTGAATCATACTGATTTTTTAAATCCTTTATAATCTTTTCAATTCTTTCAATTTCTTCACGAAGAAGAATCCTTGCAAAGAAAATACAATTCTGATACTCCTTGTCAATCTCGTCTTTTTCCCTGGAAAGGCTTTCAAGTTGCGCCTTATACATTGCCATCTCGTTCCTTGCGTTTACCACTTCTTCGTACAGGGACGCAGCCTCCATATATCTTATTTTCTTATCAGTCTCTTCAATTTTCTTCTTGATTTGATCCAATTCACTAACTGTCTGCTTATGCTCTTTATCCTTAGACTCAAATTCTAAAACCTTATTCTGATAATCAAAACTCTCCCTTTTATATTTGAGTTCTTCAATTTTCGCAATATACTCCCTGTCGCTTGCTTCAAGCAACTCGACTTCATTGAACAATTTGTCCTTTGCTAGATTGATAAGATTATTTAAAGCCAGTATATCCCTGCTTACACTTTCTATATCTGCCACTGTCGTTCCATAGCCTTCAAGCTTGTCAAGAAGGCTTGAGGCCTTAAGGCAAAAGGCTTCATACGTCTTAATCCGATGCTGGTAAAGAGGAATGTTTTTTAAGTTCTCAAGGTGCTTTTTAAAGGTCTCGGCAAGTATTCCGGATGTTTCTCCCTCAGCCTGAGGGATATTGGGTATTATGAGTTTCTCAATTACATTCCTTGACTTGCGGGCATTTTCAAAAAACTTGTCAATGCCACCTTCCGACTGGTTTATAATCTTAATGGCGTCAAACTCCTCACGAAACAGGTTGAAAGTATGAAGCTTGTCCCTGTATTCCTTCTGGCGATCCCTTGAATATATATTTATATTTTGACGCATTTCTGTTGCAAGTCTTTTTAAGTAATTGTGATATTCGGAAAACCCAACAACTTGCTTATCCCTGTTTGCCGCTTCCAGACCTTTTATATCAAGATCGTGGGGCAAAGTATAGGTGTGGGTATAAGTAAAGAACCTTAATCCGTCCGCATTTTTTGAAATACAAATCCCGGTAAGCAAATAATCAGCCCTTGTCCCGTCAAGCTTCCATTCAATCATGACATGGGCAGGTGAGGAACCGACTTTGAAGTAATCGGAAAAGTTCCTGCTCCCCATACTTGTATTGGGTAATACCACTTGAAGAGCCAATTGAAGTATTATACTCTTTCCCCCACCGTTTTCCAGGTTTATAAGAGCACTTTTGCCATCAAATTCATAAATCTCGTTTGCAATATATTTTTTATCATCATCATATCGAAAATTTACAATTCTGAATCTATTTATAAGGGGCATAAAATCATATCCTTTCAGATCTCGTTAAATAGTTGCATATAGCTAAAATATAAGTTTCAACTCCTGATAACGATAAACTTGATTTAATAGTGTTTTAGAACATTGGAATAGCAAATTATTTTATCGTTATCCATAAGTACTTATTAATCTAAAGGCTATATACCCTCTAAAAAAGCAAGAATCTCCTTCTTTCTAGTGCTTTCGGGATAATAGCTTATAATCAGGGTATCAAACTTTTCGGTAGTATATATTTCACTATCATTGTCTATGTTTGCAAGTCCCTGTTCCTGCATAAACTTTAGTGTCCTGTATATAAAACTTATCCTTGTCCCTTTTGATTGTCCAAAGTTTTTTATTTTCTCATCATAAGTCGGAAGATCAAGCCAAAGTTTCGAGACACTTCCAAAGTTGAAATTCAATGCCTCGTCGGTTTCTTCGGAGTTTTCCATGGAATTGTAGGATTCAAGCTTAGCGGTTATAAAGCTTTCAAGTTCTTCCACCTTGAGCATGGACCGGACTTTATTATTGTAATTCTCACCGTTAAAAAACTTAATTATTATAGAAAGTATGACTATATATCCCACATATAGTTCGGTATTATTGGAAAAACCCATTTTGTCTCGCAGTTCTTCATTGGTAAAGCCTAAGAACTTGTTGTCGGTTCTGGGTGTAAAATAAAGCGCATCTCCCGTTCTAAGTATCATAACTCCCGATTCCTCTTCAAAAATTCTGGTTATGTAAGATATTTCAGGATCATCAAAATCCGCAAAAACTTCCGGATTGTCCTTTTTAGTAATTTTCGACTTCTCAATAAGACTCATATATAGTATAAATGCTTTTCTAACCGAATCCGGTGAGAGGTTTTCCATTATTTTGCCCCCTTTATCACAAAATCAGTAACTTCATTGCCGTTATCAAAACGGAGCTTTTTTCCGGTGGATATAAGTATCATGGTCTTCAGTTTTTTCAGTTCAGGATTTTTTGCAAATATCCTGTCAAAAAGATAGTATATATTAATATTATAGGCTGAGGTCTCACGCACCATCTTGCTCAAAATCTCCTCAAGCTCCTTAAAGTCTATCAACTTGTGCTGGTGCAGTATTACAACAAGGCTATAAAAGTCAAAGTCATAAGAAGTGGATTTATAGAGTTCTTCATCTAGCCTCTTAATTGCACTGCCAAGATAGGAATCACCCACCTCATAGGCTTCCTGCAATATGGCTTCAAGATATGCCATAATCTTTAAATCTCTGTTCTCACGCCTCTCCCTGTCTTCCTTTTCCTTTATTTCTATCAGCTGCTCTATATCTATCTTTTCCCGTTCTTCCTCAGTCTCACTTTTAATCCTTTGGGGTTCAATTGCCTTAAAGGGGTTGAATTCCTTGTTTTGTTCCAGGTTTACAAAAAGCGGGGATAAAACACTTTTTAGGTGAGTAAATTTTGCATTCTTTGAAATTATCACATCAAAAATACTCTTTTCAAAATCTATATATTCACTAACGCCCTGTCGCAATCTTAATTCGAGGGTTTTCATATATTCACCTACAATATCAAGCTTCTCATTGAAAAGACGGTCATGCTCAAAAGTTGTTATATTAAGTCTCTCGGTCAGTATTTTTATCTGTTCAAGGCTCTTTAGCTCCTTATCCCCCAAATCATTGTAATTCAGTTTTTCAATAGTATCTCTCTGTTCCTTAAGTATCCTTTTAATATTGTGAAACTCTCGTCTTTCGGACTCAAACTGCTCCTTGATCCTCAAAAAGAGCAGTTTCAACTCTTCAAAATCGATGCCAAGCACATTCTGGCGTATATTCAGCAAGAGATTTTCCAATCTTTCACGAAGCTGCCTTACCTGCAAATTGAGTTCGTTTACAGTCTGAAGGGCACCGGAGAAAACACCCTTTTCAATCTGCTGCTTTAGGTACATCTGGGTTATATTTATTCTGAATTCGGAGTATATTTCACGTGTCTTGAAAAGAAGTTCCATCCCTTGATCGGTAAGCTTGTACCTTGCACTCTTTTTTATCTCATAATAGGATGTATCGATTAGCTTTATGGGAATTGCTTCATCCCTGTTGGTTTCAAGGTTTTTGTATCTGAATTCCAGGACTTCTCCACCACTTCCGGCAATGGAATCCCTTATGTAAAACGCCATTTCCTTGGATTCTTCCTGTGTTATATTTATGCCATAGGAACGCAGTAATATAGTCTGAAGAAAACCTGCAATATCCTCTATGCTGCATTCTTCCCTGCCAATTAACATATTCTCCAATATAAACAGCAGGACGGAAAACCCTACTGAAATCATATCCACCTCAGTATACTTCTGAAATCCCGAAAGCTTCCTCGATAGATGAATAAAAGGCGCAAGGCTCTGCATTCTGCCCCTGAAATCCTTAAGGCAATCGACAGCTGCACCACTATAAATATTCTTTTCGTCCAAAACTTACACCCTCCTGTGGAATATATTTACCATTATACAATATTTCCGATATTTTTGCCTTACTTTCCTCATCGAAATATGTCAAAAACAGGTCTAAACATATATTCCTTTGGTTTGTCCTCAAAAAAGGAGGATTATTTGTGGATATAAGCAGTTCTTTATAGAGGTTTACATGAGGCACAATCAAATACTTTCCGTATTTTGAAGCCACAGAATTGAAAATCCCTATGCCCTCAAAATCCAGATCCCCATAGTAGTAAACCTTATCTATGGGCATACCCATTGCCACCTCATTTATAAAGCTGAAGCTGTTAATAATCTTCTTTCCCTCGCCATAAATGAGCATATCTATATATATACCAAATAGTTCCTTCTCAGACTTTCTGTCAAGATATTTAAGCGCAGAGTAAAAAGTATCCTTGTTTTCAATAATCAGTATATTTAACTTTTCCTTTGGCTGAAAGAGTATGTAGAAAAATGCTTCCAGAGTCTTGTAGCAGTTCAGATCATTAAGAGAAAGCCCCAAGCGTTTAAGCAAAGTTCGACCTTTTGATTCTAAAAACTTCTCGTTGTTGAATATTTCAAAGGATCTCTCATTCATTGTACACCTGTATATTAGAGATTTACTTTTAGTACTGTCACCCAAGTATTGGGAAAGCATCAGCACATAATCCCTGTCTTCTCTAAATGACTGTGGATTTCTATAATAATAGCCCTTGTCCAGCCGGGGATGTAAAGACTGAATTTCATGCTGCAATTCATCCTCGGGCTTCTTTTTATCCTTACATAGAATTCGGTATTTGTTATACAGTTGAGGATTTCGACCATTAGTGCCCGAAGATTTTACAGGTAATAGATCTCCCTTTTCGCAGAGAAAAACAATAATACTTGCAAAAGCCTTGTATCCACCTTTGACTTCAAACGCCTCTCCTCCTACTTTTCTTTCAACAAAACAAAGGATGTCCGCTGAATCAATAGTCTTTTTCGATTGACCCTCTATCGCTTTATTTATGTAATTTTCCATTATATCACCCCATCAATAATGGCTTCTCATTCAACTGGATCCATATGAATGACCATATCAATCCCCAGTTCCTCTTTCACTTTCAACTCAATTTTATCTATTTCCGAATGAATATCCACAATATTTGCATTGTCCGAAACCTCTGCATGTATTGATGCTGTTATCCTCCCCGGACCGTAGTCATGGATTTTCAAGTCATGAGTCCCTTTTATATTTTTATTGTCCAGCACCAGTTGATTGATCCTCTCAATTAATTCAGGATCCGGTGAAGCACCTAAAAGCAAATGAACAGAGTCCTTTGCAGTTTTAAAACCCGTATAAATAATTAATCCTGAAATAATAAGTCCCATTACCCCGTCAACCGGAAGGCTTACAAATCCCCCAATAACAGTTCCCAATATAACACCACCGGTTGCATAAACATCATTCAGGCTATCATAGGCAGTTGCCCTCATAACACATGAATTTATTGTTTTCCCCATATAACTGTTGTATAAAAACATCCATACCTTAACTAAAATTGAGCCCGACAGAATTAATATTAAAGTCAGATTAAATACTACTTTTTCAGGCTTGACAATTTTATCAAAGGAATTACGCAATAGTTCTATACCCACAGCAAAAATAACAAAGGATACTATCAAGGATGCGATATATTCGTATCTTCCATGTCCATGGGGATGTTCGTCGTCAGGAGGCCTGTTGCTGAGCTTTGCTCCTAATATTGTAATAACCGAAGTCCCCATATCGCTTAAATTATTAAAAGCATCCGAAATTACTGCTATACTATTTATAATCAAGCCAACAGCAAGTTTTAATCCAAATAGAAACAAGTTGCAAATAATACCCAATATTCCGGATAGTACACCATAAGATTCCCTTACTTCTTTATCATCTACACTCTTATAATTCCTTATAAATTTTCTGATAATAAATTTTATCACAATATAAGCCCTCCAGTCATTTATTATTATGACAAAAATTCAGATGCAATATTAAGAGCCATGAAACATAAGACCACCATAACCCCTAAATATTAAAAAAACACATTTGTGGAATTACTGTCCCACAGATGTGTACATTTTCATCTGCTGCCGTTTACGGCCCAGCCTCATAAACCGGAATCACAGTTTATAGCCTGATCAGTTTGTACTGTATTCATAATCCAGTGCAAAGAGATATTCAAAATCAAATTGTAGAATTATTATATATTCTTATTCTCAATTTGTCAAAACCAGTTAATTTTTTCACCAACTTCATAAGCAAACCTTTTTCAGGTCCTTTTTGAAGCGGCTATACTCTAAGAAAATCTCGCTTTTATTATATAATAGTACTTATAGTGGATTTTGTGCATATCCTAGTTTAATTCTCCGGCATTGGGCTTATTTAAAAGCAGTGCCTGTTATTTTTGTGTCAAAGGATTCCATTGCAAGACCTTCGCAAAAAATCACTAGTCCTTGGATTGATAATTTTTCGCCGCGTCTATGGGACCTCCTGTCCCAAGACGCTAAAAATGCCATCCTTGGCATTTTTACTTCAAAATCAGCAACCCTTCGGCCACTGATTTTAATGCTCAGGTCAAGCAATTGCATCATATGACACAAAAATTGGTTTGCTGCCTAATTAGGTTATTATTTTGTGAGCATTTATTATTCTTTCGGTACACTTTGTTGATGCCATAAAGTAATACAATTCTATGCATTTATAGAATCGCATAGGAAGCGGTCAAATAGAGATTTATATTTAATAAATGTGCAGGATTTTTAAACTTAATGAAGAAATATTTTAAAGAGGAGAAATAAGAGATACTAAGTTAGCAATTGACATGGATGTAATTCTAATAAAGTATAAGGAGGCTTACAATGGCGCTATTATGGACAAAAAACTTGGAGGTTGGCGTAGATTTAATCGATTCTCAGCACAAGAAATGGTTTGAGAAGGCTGACCAGCTTTTTGAAGCCGGAAGAAGCGGTAAATCAAAGGAATATATTATTCAAATGTTTGATTTCCTTGACGACTACACTAAGACACACTTTAAAGATGAAGAGAAATATATGGCAAGCATAAATTATCCTGAATTAGCGCAACAAAAGCAAATGCATGAAGCTTTCATTAAAAAGTTATCAGAGTTAAGAAAAGAATACGAAACAGCAGGTGCTAACTTATCAGTAATTCTAAGCGCCAACCAGTTTATTGTAAACTGGTTAACAACACACATATCGAATGCAGATAGAAAAATAGGTGAATTTACAAGAAAACAAAATTAAAAACTGGGAACTGTGGGGACGGACCTTAAAAGGTCAGTCCCCACAATTTAATTATAGAAATATTGTATCTGCATGAAGAGATTATGTTGTGGTTTGAAATATAAACCAGCCATCCTTGGCAGAAAACTGAAATACACCGCCATGCTTTTCCACTATGTGGGCCATGCTTTTTGTCCCAAATCCATGCCCCTTCTCTTTTGATACAGGGAGACCCTGATGGATAATTGGTTCTGTCTGATAGCGATTGCGAATATCAATGCATAGCTTGTTGTTCTTAGAAAATACTCTCAACTGTATTTTACGTTTGTCGCTGTCAGTTATTTGTTCCGAGGCTTGTATGGCGTTTTCCAACGCGTTTGATAAAAGGGAACAAAGCTCGGTGTCACTGAAGGGATAAGAGCCAGGCAGCTTTGCATCTATGTTCAACAGAATTTTCGACTGTTTTGCTTTGGCAGCGAAAGAAGACAAAATCAGATTGACGGTTTCGTTTTCGCAAAAGCGTATTGGCGTGATGGCGTCTAAGTCAGACTGGACAGTGTGTAGATATTCTTTTACCTCTTCAATATTCCCCATGGATGCCATACTCTGTAGGAGAGCAAAATGATGACGCATATCATGCCGATAGGACGCTGTAATTTGCTGCATCTGTTGTAACGATGCAAATTCTTTTTGTGCTTGCTTAAACTGGGTATCCAACATATCCCTTTCTCGTTGGATGTTTGCCTGTTTTTGTGTTTCGGCATAGTACAGTAGAACGAACACAAAATAGAATGCCGATGTTATAAAAGGCATGAACTGTACAGCTACCCGTGACCCGCTGTACATAAAGTCGGTGTAAACAGTGGTGGAATGTTCGAACAGATAGTAGAAAGCCGGCATGGCACCAAAAAGCAGGCAGGAACTAACAGAGCGTTCCACCATATGACGAACAGACTTCACGGCATATTTTTGCAAGAAGTAGTATATCAGAAACGAAGCCGTAATATAACCGATATGATTCATGGAAACACTGCCAAAAACTTCGCCTAAAGCAGTACCAATCCAGCGGGGGGACTGATAGCACATAAAGGACGCAAATACACTGGTCAGTGAAATCAGCCATGGACGCTTTAAATATACAACTATAAAAACAGCAATCGGTATATGAGAAAGCAGCGGATATAATTTTAATGTCGCAACCATCCCCCATGTTTGCAAGCTGACGATCTGTATAATAAACAGAACTATAGTTAAGCATCCAACTGCAATATAGTTTTTCCGTGTACGTGCCATTCCGGCAAAACTAACCGCTATCGCTGCACCGAACAACAATGCAAAAAAATAGCGAGAGAATGCAATGGTAGTTTCTATCATTTGACTATAACCCCTCCATTTGATAATTCAGATACTGCTGCTTAATCTCCTTCGCTTTCCCTTGGGCAATAGGAACAGAATTAAGTGTCTGTAAGGTCACTTGATGATTTTCTATGGTATCTATATACTGCATATTCACAAGATAGGATCGATGGGTTTTAAGAAAGCACCCATATTTCAGGAGATTATTGCAGACAGTAGAAAAGGACTCTGTGCATTCTATTACCTTTCCCGACACTAAGTGATACAACACATTTCTTCCAATGACCTCTGCAAAAACTATATTTGAGATCAATATTTTTTGAATGCCATCATTGTTCCTTACGATAATCGTATCCTCATCTTTTTTTACTTCTATCTGCTCCAGCAGATCGTCAAAGGTGAAGAATAATTTCTCCCTCGAAATTGGCTTTAGCACATAGTTGATGGCTTTCACGGAATAGCTTTCCAAGGCAAATTCAGGCGATGAGGTAAAAAATAAAATCGGCGCGGTTTTGTCAAAGCCACGGATTTCCTTTGCCACATCAATGCCCGTAAAGCCAGGCATCATAATATCCAGACAATATATGTCAAATCGCTTTCCTTTCTCTAAAACTGAAATAAGTTCAAATCCATTTGAAAAAGTTGTATATTCACAATTCAAACACTTTGATGACCTATATTCGTTTAAGAGTTGTACCATAGTGGATAGCTCATCTATATTGTCATCACAAAGCACAATCTGAAGCATAAGTGTTCCTCCATTTCCTCATCTTCATTTTATCACAGAAATTGGATTTCCTACACTATTTCATGTCGAAAAAACTATGATTCATGCCTAAGCCGTTTTTTTAGAAAAATAATTGATATACTTAATTCATTAAGGATTTTTTCTTATACAATTTAACATATAGCATTTCAGTAATAAGTCAAGGTGGTTTTTGAAAAAAAATAAAAAAATTCAGTATACTGAACCTTGAGAGAAAAAACTAATCTTACAGCTATACGAGCAGTTATCACAAGCGTACACTTGTGTTTGTGGGTTTTAGCTTCTTCGACTTTATGAGCATAGGCTGTCGGTCCGCAATATCTTTTAATGGTAAATACATCAAGCCAGTTATTTTTAACCAACTTCCATAGAGACTTTTTTAAAGCCTTAACAATTTTAGCATTAAAGCCAATAATTTTGCTGCGCTATGCTTTGCAAAATGCACGGCCTTTGTGTTTCATAGATAAAATGATGTTTAATTTGCTATGTTTATTATGAAATGAATTTTCCAGTTAAATACTGGTTATTAAAATACTTATCACGTGAACACTGATGTGTTGCGTATGAGACTAGTATACGAGGAGGATTGATTATGCTGTCAACTATCATCGCCATTATTGCAATACTTGCCTTAATAATACTATGGATCAGGTCTTATGCACTTGATGTAATTTGATACCAAAAATTTTCTAAGAAAATGTCGAAAAACACTTGACATTTTCAAAATCGCCCAAAAATCAAAAAGGATAGTATTTTTTACTGTTACTTTGATGAT
>Ga0208826_1000183_pt1 | contig 72168 bp, 51 predicted proteins | sample AD_UKC115_MetaG_FD_184451 | JGI IMG/M metagenome (GOLD analysis project Ga0208826, IMG submission 184451) | Active sludge microbial communities of municipal wastewater-treating anaerobic digesters from Hong Kong - AD_UKC115_MetaG (SPAdes)... | ecosystem: Engineered > Bioreactor > Anaerobic >... | reverse complement strand
AAATACAAGTACTCAAAATACAAGTACTCAAAATACAAGTACTCAAAATACAAGTACTCAAAATACAAGTACTCAAAATACAAGTACTCAAAATACAAGTACTCAAAATACAAGTACTCAAAATACAGGTAATCAAAAAAGTTATCAAAAAACAGGTAATCAAAAAAGAATTGCTAATAATTTAGAAATTATATTGATGAGCAAGATTGTGGCATTTTTAGACAATATGACTAACAATCCTATTAAAAAGAACCAAATATATCGTAAATTTGTTTTAGGATTAGAAAATGGTATTGAAAAGAAACCTGTAATGTCTTCGCTTTGTGAAAATTATTTGTGTATCGAATTTGTATCATGCTTACCTGATGAATATGAGATATTTAATAATTTTATTAATACTTATAATTTACATATCGTAAAACAATTTAAAGATTGTAGAATAATTGACATCAGTAAATTTAGTTCTACAAGGGTTAAATTGTATTCCGATATGAATCAAATATATAATGTAATTAAAGACATGTGTGATGATAATAAATTATTGAGGATTATTAAAAACACTGTAACTGAATATAATGAATTTTATGGAAATCATAATATTAAATTCGTTCCCATTTCAAAAGATATAGTATCTGAAAATCAAATCAATAATATGATCAACGCAGGTATTTATATTTCTAAAATGAGTGACAATTATTTGTTTGATTTAACAAGATTTAATAGTCATTTATATACAGAATATATCAAATTAAATAATTCTTTTTCTAATCCAACTGACGCAACTGACGCAACTGACGCAACTGATGCAACTAACGCAACTAATGATACCAATGAAACTGATACAATTGAATCTGATTATACTGATTCAGAAATAGATGATGATACTGATAGTATTAATGACGAAAAACTCGATAAAGAAAATCAAGATAATAATGAAAATCATAAAAATAACGATGATAATTTTATCGCTCAATTGAAAAATAATAGAAGTAATGAATCCGATTTTATTAATAAATTAAAAATTAATAGAAAAAAATTATTTGATGAATATATGAAAAAAATAATAGAGCATATCGGAACTGAAATAAATAACAATAATTTAAGCAAAATAAATATATTATTATTTGAAAACTTTAATCAAGATAAAATAGAATATTATACTGATGAACTTGAATGTATTAAAGATAAATTAAATGAAAATGATATTTTTAATGTATCATATAATATCACAAAATCAAAACTTATCGATATTACACCGACTATTATTGATGAATATGATCCAAGTGAAACATTTAAAGGCACTTATAATGGAACATTAAATATTAATATTTCTTCAGTATTATTAAATAATACTGATAATTATTTAGTCAATGAATGTAAAAAAATGTTATCTAGACATATCAATAAATTATATGAAAATGCAAAGGACGAGATATTAAACAAAACTAGTTCTCAATGTTCAAATGAATTTAATGTATTATCGATAAAATTTGACGAAGAAAATAAGGATATGGAATTGATATATAAAAATGTATCGAATAAATTAAATGGAATTTCAAATAATATTATGGACACTACAGAAAAAGTTGTCAATAATGCCCCTTTTTATACTTATTCAATTTACGTTCAATTGTATATCTAAATATATATAAAGATTAACATTATATATATATTATATGGAAAGTCAAAACAAAAAAGATCAAAATATACAAGATCGTAAAAAAATAAAAAAAATATATTATAATAATTTTAAGTATGTTGAAAATTATGTTCCTTTAAGATTTGGTAATTTCATTTTACAATAAATTATCAAAAACATTTTTAATTACCTCTTCATTTTTTTTATCTTCTATATTTTCATTTTTTTTTAAAACTGGTTTTAATAAAGCTTTACTATTTAATAATATTTCATCAGTTACAGTAATCCATTTTTTATCATTTGTTTTAGTATCATTTTTTGGCTTTGTTATTTCTGTTTTTATAGTATTAATTTTAGGTAATAAAGGTGGCGGAGGAGGAGGTGGTGGAATATTATTTATAATGTCGCAAGTCCTAATATGATGATTAGGACAATACATACAATGATAACATTCAATAGGTTTTACTTCTTCAACATCATTGTCAGTAAAATGATTAACGTTCCATAATAATATTGGATAAACTTTTACTTGTTTTAGTGTCCATTCAATACCAAAATCTTTATCATTAAACCAAATATAATCTAATTCGATAAAGCAAGAAACTGTAGAACGGCGTTGTATTTCTGAAAAATGCGTCCTATTACCGTCCATCGTTAATACATGAAATGGATATTCTACAATACTACTTGATTTTCTAGTAAAAGGAGCACTTACTTTAAAAATAGGATATTTGTAATCCGGATATTTTAATATTGAACTTTTAATATTTATTTTTTTGGAAATATTATTTCTCATGTATTTTAATATTTCATTTTCTAACCTTACTAAAAATGAATGTAAATTTTTAGTTTCTGGATTGCCCGTATAAAGTATCAAACTTAAAGGAACCGAATTATTAATTTTACTTGATATTGAACAAACATTAAATACTTGTAATCGTGATAAAAATAACGCTATCCTATCTAATTTCATATCTGTTAGCCAAATATTTTTATAATTTACTGATTTTTCTATAGGAGGGGCGTAAAGTAATGTCTCAGTAAACTTTTTAAATTTATCTAAAGTAACATAATCATCTGGATTAACTAGAACATCGCGAAGTGTTTTTTTTGGTCTTTCTATTTTTTCTATTATATTGGAATCTTCGTTAATATCTTTTTTAAATTTAAATGTATTTTTAATTTCATTTAATATATCATAAATATAATTTATTTTATCTCTCATAGTATCAGAATTATTGCTAATATCATCTACCGGTTTTTTTTTTATAATTTTCTTTTTTGTATCCCTTATATCTTCTTTGTCAATATTTTTTATAATTTCTGTATCTTGTTCTATTAAATTAACAGTTTTCTTAACATAATTTGTTTTTTTCATTATTTTATATTATTAATATAATGATTTATATATCTAAAATAAAATATCATTTTTTTAATTATAATAATATAGCTTTATCTAAAATAATTCTGTATATTTTATCATTCCCAAACTTTTTTAAATCCCGTTTTTTTATAACTTTTTTTTTATTTATTTTTTGTTTAGCTTGTTCTAGTTCTAGTTTTTGTATTTGTGTTTGTTCTTGATCTTGATCTTGATCTTGATCTTGATCTTGATCTTGATCTTGATCTTGATCTTGATCTTGATCTTGATCTTGATCTTGATCTTGTTCTAGTGTTTGTTCTTGATCTTGTTCTAGTGTTTGTATTTGTTCTTGATCTAGTTCTTGTGTTTGTGTTTGTGGTTGTATTTGTTTTTGTTCTTGTTTTTGGTCCTGTTTTTTTTTATCATTGATTTTTTTATTATTTACATATTTACCAACTAACAAGTAACCAATATTTTTTAAACATAATCTTATAAATTTTATAATATATTCTTCGTCTGTAATATTAATTTTAGATTTAATATTAAAAATAGAACTAAATTTATCATGATATTTTATAATCAATCTTTTATTATTTTCGTCGTGTTTAAATATATCGCTTTGATAAATTTTATTAAATTCTGTTAATTTTTTAATTTGTTTATTATGTGGTTTTAATACTAAATTGATAAATAATAATAAATAATCATATTTTTTTTTCATTTTTTCAATGAACATATCTTGTGTTGAATATTGCATTTTTCTAGTTTCAATGGCCATTATTTTTAAATTATTATATTCAGGATCATTAATTTTGTTATTATCTATTTTAATATTTTTTTTAATATAATTATTTGGTTTATTAATATTATTGTTCATATTAGTGATGTCTAATTTATTTGTTGGTTTGTTTGTATCATTGGTAATCTTAGTATTATTGGTAATCTTGCTAGTATTATTAGTTATCTTGTTAGTATTATTGGTAATCTTGTTAGTATCATTGGTAATCTTAGTATTATTAGTAATCTTAGTATTATTGGTTATTTTGTTAGTATTATTGGTAATTTTGTTAGTATTATTGGTAATTTTGCTAGTATTATTAGTTAGTTTGTTGGTTTGATTATTGATAGATTTATTTTGTTCATTGCCTTTAATTATTTTTTTATTAGTATTGATTTTAGAATAATTATCCATAATATAATAATTATATATTTTTAATTTTTAATTATTACATAGTTCTTATTATTATATAATCTTTAATAATATATGTCAATAATTATACCAAAAAATGACTCTAGAATATATAAACATATAATATTAAAAAATGATTTATCAGTATTAATAATAAACGATCCTAATACGATTACAAGTGCTGCGGCATTATCAGTAAAAGTTGGTTTTTATAATGATAATAGCGTAAATATAAATGGTATTGCTCATTTTTTAGAACACATGTTATTTATGGGAACTGAAAAATATCCTGAAGTTAATCACTTTATGTCTTTTTTAAATAAAGGTGGTGGTTATACTAATGCATATACTTCTGGTGATATTACTAATTATTATTTTGATATAAACAATGAATATTTCGAAGAAGCATTAGATATATTTGGTAATTTTTTCATAAGTCCATTATTTGACGAAAATACAATAAATAAGGAATTAAATGCTGTGAATGAAGAATATGCTAAAAATTTTTCATATGATTTATTTAAACAAAATATGGTAATTAGAACTTTAGCTAAAGACCATGTATATAACCATTTTGCGTGTGGTAATAAAAAAACATTAGAAATAAGTAATATTCGTGATTTAGTAATAGAATTTTATAAAACTAATTATTCTTCTAATTTAATGAATTTAGTAATTTATACAAATAATAATAATATTGAAAAAATTATTAAAAAAATTTTTACCTTGATACCAAATAAAAATTTACAACAAGAAATACCTAAAGGTCCGCTGCGCTTACCAATAACGACATATAATTTTAAAAAAATATACACAAATTTGCCATTAAAAGTAGAAATTATACCAAATAATAATATTGATAATTTATACATATATTGGCCTTGTAATCCAATTAATCAAGATTATAAATATAGTCCAATTGAATATATTAATAATTTATTAGGTCATGAATGCAAAGGATCTTTGGTTCATTATTTAAAATCAAAAGAATTATGTATTTCACTTAATGTAAGTGTTTTTGAATCTGACAAATATTTAACCTTAGTAGAATTAAATATTGAATTGACTCAATATGGTTTTAATAATATTAATTTAATTTTACAAAATATATATTGTTATCTAGAAAAAATAAAAAAAGAAGGAATAACAAAATGGCAATATGAAGAATATAAAAAAATAGCTCATTACAAGTTTGATTATATTGATAAAGTTGAACCAATAGAATATGTAGAAAATTTGGCATCAAATATGTGTAGGTATGAATTACATAAAATAATAATCAACAAATTTTATTGGGCTAATTATTCTGAAAAGGCAAAAAATATTATATTAAAGTATTTGCAATATTATGATATTTCTAATATGATACTAGTAATATCATCAAAAAAAAATCAAAATGACAAAAAGTTTTTAATAGAGAAATGGTATAAGACAAAATATAATTATAGTAAATTCGATAACATTATTAATATAGAAAACTTGGATTTACGATTACCTATGAAAAATAAATATTTACCTCATAATATAAAATTATTTCCTTGTCCAAATAAAATAAAATATCCTACTGTAATTAAAAAAGAATTAGGATTAACAATTTGGCATAAACAAGATTATACATTTATGACTCCTAATGTAGCGATGCAAATAATATTAAAAAATAATAAAATTAACAAGAATATAAAAAAATATGCTTCTTATTTAATCTATATTGATCTTTTAAATAATTACTTGTCATCTATGAAAAGTTATTGTGATTATGCGAATAGCGATTTTGATATATCGGTAAATAATAATTATATTATTATAAATATTATTTCTTATAGTGATATAATAAAAAATATACTAAATAAAATTATTTACTATTTTTATAATTTTGAAATAACTGAAAAAAAATTAGAATTTGTAAAATTATCTAATATAGCATCATTAACAGATTTTTATACTTTGGTCCCATTAATAAAAATATCTGATTATATATTAAATAGTTTAATACATAATAGATTTTACACTAATAATGATTTATCTGATTCAATAAAAAATATATCAATAAAAGAAGTAAGAAAAATACAAAAAAATTTAAGAAACAAATTCGAATGTAAAAGTTTGATACAGGGTAATTATACAGTGTCTCAAGCACATAATTTAATAAATAATTTTGATCAATTTGTAGATAAACAATTAAAAAAAATTAAAACAAATGAAAAAATTTTTCCATTATTAAAAGGCGAAGAAGAATTATACATTACAAAAAATGTTGTTAGTAATGATAAAAATTCGGTAATTATAACATTATACGAAATAAATGAACAAAATGAAAATAAATTATGGATTTTTAAATATTGTAAATTATTAATAGTATATGATTTAATAAAAGAAAAATTCTTTAATCAATTAAGGTCGATAGAACAATTAGGTTATATAGTTAATTGCTCTATAGTTAATATTGGAACAAATAAAAATAAATTACATTGTTTAAAATTTACTATTCAAACTGTTAGTAAAACACCTGATTACAGTCATAAAAGAATTAAAAAATTTATTACATCTTTTTATGAATATTTGCAAAATATTGATAGCCAAGATTTTGAATTATGTATAGAAAATATTATAATATCTTTGACAAAACCTTTTGATAATATATATTCTGAAATAGATTATAATATTAATAAAATAATTAATAAATTAGATTTTAATATTATTGATACGTACATTAAAATATTAAAAAAATACAAAAAAGAACATATTTGTAAATTTTTCTTTAATAAATTTATTAATAAAAAAACTAGAAAAATAAGAACATTATATATTTATGGTAAAAATAAATTATTAAACAATTAAATAGCAATTATCCCACTCTATATTTTTTTTACAATATACACATTTATTTTGATTAGTATTGGTAGTTTTAAACCATTGGCATAAACATGATATGCATGCATAATGATCACAATTCAATTTCAATAATTCGTTAGTATATTCCAAACATATCAAACATTGTGCGTCCTTAATTGATGTAGTTTTATTAATACCCAGTATTGTAAGTTTATTTTTAATTCTAGTCATATTTACTACTTTTGAATACTTTTTTTCTATATCAGTTAAAGGAACAATATTATATATTTTTCCACACGTTATATTCTCCATTATATCATCGTCATTTATATTATCAATATTAACACCATTATTATTTAATTCGTTAATAATAAAATCATTAATATTTATACCATCGTTATCAATATCATTATTATTTCTATTATTTCTATTATCATTATTAACATCATTATTACCTACTTCATCATTATTACCTACTTCATCATTATCGCTGTTATTATTATAACTATTATTCTCATCGTTATTATCATCCTCATTATTATTATCATCCTCATCATTATCCTCGTTGTTATTATTATTGTATAAATTTATTATATCATCTTTAATATATTCACTAATAAAATAATTTACTACTACTGAATCAGGAACTTTAAGTGAAGGAAATATTGAAATATTTTTTTTTTCAACAATCAAACTTTTAAATTTTTCAAATTCATAATTATCAATTAAAACAGGATCATAATCTTTTATAAATCCTTGGTTAATATTATCAAAATTATTATATATATCCGGATATATGTAATCTATTATTGAATTATTGATTTGTTGTGGCAAAACAGAGTCAGTTTGTTGTTGTAGCGAAGCAGTAACAGTTTGTTGTTGTTGTAGCGAAGCAGTATCAGTTTGTTGTTGTTGTAGCGAAGCAGTATCAGTTTGTTGTTGTTGTAGAGAAGCAGTAACAGTTTGTTGTTGTTGTAGAGAAGCGGTATTAGTTTGGTCCCTAATTGAATTCAAATTAATATAATATACATCTTCTTCTACTAATTTATATTCGTTAAATTTATTAATAAGATGATTTAAAATATTATGAGAATCAGAACCAGGTGTGACAAAAAGATGTACATCCGGATCACATAATTCATTTAATATATATTTATAATTTTTGTTTGGTGTTTTAAATAAATTGAATTTAGTTTCAATAAATTTAAATAATTCAAAAGAACATGTAGTGCATATTTCACAAAGAAATTTTTCAAACCAATTTTTTTTAATTTTTTTAATATAAGATTCAAATTTATTCATAATATAAATAATATTATCTAAACCATCATTAAAATAACCAAATAAATAAAGAAAATTTTTTACGAATAACATATCATCATTATAAAGATTATAGTTTTCTATCAAATATATAATACTGTCCTTTTTACAAAATGATTCAATTAAATATATTATATGTTCAATATTTACAATTTTATGTTCATTAAAAATTTTATCATGTAATCCTAATTTATCATAAATAAATTTTGCCATTTCATATTGTTTATTATTTATAAAATTTAAAAATATAATTAATGAATCATTATAAGGAATATTTAAATTTACTAACAATACTAATATTTTTTCATTATTAATATAATTTAATAATTTATGATTTTTATGCTCAAATATAATATTATATTTATAATTTTGTGAATATAATTCTAATTTTTTATAAATATTTGTTAAATCGTTATTTTTATCAAATATATCACACAAATATATAAAATTATCAGTAATCGAACTGTCGTTAAATATATGGAAATAAAATTTTTTAATATTTTGATTATTATATAATTTTATAATTAAATCATTAGAATATTTATCTAATTCAGTTTTAAAATCTTGATTTAAATTAATAATACATTTATCTATAAAATTTTTATATAAAATGTTATTGTTAATGTTAATATCATAAGAAGAATTTAAATTTAAATTAAAATTATTAATTTCTAAATTAATAATTCCGCTACAAAATAATATTTTTGCATATTCTAAATTTTCATTGATTATCGTTTGTGAAAATAAATAATTTAACTCGAATTCAGAAAATACTCTATTATCAACAAGAAACCTAAAATATTCTACACGATTATATAATATACAACATTTAGCCAACCATAAATATTTTTTACCATTATGTTCAGTAAATGGACCTATATATTCAGTAACCAATAAGTGAAATATATCATAACTATTATAAATACAACAAATTATTAAACATTCAATTATGGTTGTACCTTTATGATCATATTCATTTAATAATGTATATGTACCTTCAATATTATTATTTTTACAATACATTAATAATTTTTGTTTATTCATTAAATATGTATATTATATAATAATTTATACCTTTTATATATGTTTAATAAAAATATTACTGCATGATAATATATAATTTTGTTTAAATACAAAAAAATATAATGAAATTATAATGTAAAAATATTATAATAAATATTATAATAAATATTATAATAAATATTATAATAAACAAGAATTATTAAAGATAAAAAATAATTAAAAAATACTTAGAAAATAATTAAAAATAAAAAAATAATAATATAATAATATAAAAATATAATATAAAATATTTTTTTTTTATAAGCATATTATATATGCCAAAAGATTGCGAAAAAGGTTGCCATTCCCATAGTAAAAAGAAATTAGTATCATGTCCCTCAAAATGCGAGTGTGTTGATGCTGATATTACTGTTGAAAAACATTTATTGACTGCTTGTCGTGTTCCATTAGCTGCGATTGTTCAATGGATCCAAGAAAATTTAGTATTGCCTCCTAATTTACATTATGGTCAAATTATGTTGACTTATGAAATTATAATTACTAACAATACTAAAAATAAGATCAGTGGATTATATTTACATGATTCATTAGCCGGTATTAACTTCCAAAATGGTGGTGCTACTAGCTTACCTTTCCCTAGTTCTATTCGTGTTGTTAAAGCTCCTAGCAATATTGTATTATTGCCTTATGATGAAGTTGCTACTTCAAATGGTTCAATTATTAACTCAGAAGAATCATTCTTAGACCCATGTAGTGTTACCAAAATAATTATGGAATTGACTATTGCTGCTCCTGAAACAAGTTTCTGTGAAGTTAGACAAGTATGTAATACTGTCACTCTTGAAGGTAATTTAGAAGAAGCCATTCCTAGTGGCAAATGTGGTAAATGTTATATCAAGAAACATTGCATCAAACCTGTTATATGTGCATCTGAAATTTGGTCAACAGGATCAGATTTAGGTTTGTTATTCGGTATTAACTTTAATTTTAACTTTACCGTATAAACTCGATAAACTTTAAACCTTATAAACTTTATAAACTTTATAAACTTAATTAATTAACTCGTAAATAATCATTTTACATTCAGTTTTTATATTTTTTTCATATTTTTTTATATCAATAGTTTCAATAATGGGTTCATTATTATAACAATAGTAATAATATTTATGTAATACTTTTATAATTATATAAAAGTATTTATTATAACAAATAATACTTGTAAATTCCCATTTTTTAACGTTATTATGATACAAATATTTTTGTATGTTAACTTCATAATTATCATTGTCTAAAAATATAAACATATTATTATTATTTTTACTAGTATCTACTAAATCGCAAATATGTAAATTATTTTGATAAATTTTAATTTTTAATAAATTACCTAAGGTATTACCTAAAGTATTATCTAAAGTATTACTTAAAATGTCATTAAAAAATTTATACAAATTATAAATTATCAAATCGTCATCTTTAAAATATTTACAATACAAATTATTTATTTTAATAGGATAATCTAAATTTTGCAATATATATATTGTATTACAAATATCAATATATCCAATATTTATTAATTCTTTATTTATTTTAATATACTCTTGGAAATAAATTAATTCATTAGGAACATTATCATTATAAAAAAATAATTTTTTAGACAAATAAGCCATTAAACAGAAATGAGCCGAAATGTTTTTTTCATCAAAATTATACATATATTATTATGTTGATTTAATATAATTTATTATATAACACGGTTTTTATTTTAAGAAAATAAAGAATGTATAGATTCACCAGTAATAATGCATTTAATAACATTACTTAAAAGATGAGATATATCAACTTGTATAATTTTATTACTCAAATTAATATTTTCTTCTTGTTGTATGGTATTAGTTACAATAACATTTCTAATAATATTATTATTGTTAATATGATTAATAGCTTGACCGGAAAATATACCATGCGTAGCAACAATTATTACATCTTTTACTCCATAGTTTTTTATATCATTAACAACACATACCATCGTCCCCATAGTATCTACTATATCATCTACTATAATTGCCGTACAATCACTTAATAAACTCGTATCCCCCATAATTATAGTTTTATCAATAACACTAATTTGATTTACATTTCTTTCTTTATGAACTGAAACATATGGTATATTTAATATTTTAGAATACGATATAATTCTTTTACATGCTCCTTGATCAGGGGCAACTAAAACATAATTATTATTATCATTATCATTATTCATAATGACATTTTTCAAATAATTTGTTAAAATATTAATAGCATACAAATTATCAAATGGTATGTCAGTAAAACCTTGAATTTGACCTGAATGTAAATCCATGCTAACAATTCTATTAACACCCGTTTGTTTTAATATATTACATACCATACTTGCTCCAATACATGTTCTAGGGACTGCTTTTTTATCTGACCTAGCATAAGGAAAATTAGGTATAATTGCAACAATATCTTTTGCCGAAGATAATTTACATGCATTAACCAAAAGTAATAATTCCATAAACATATCATTGACAGAATTATTGCCAATTGTAGAACCTGTTTGAACTATAAAAACTCTTTTACCTCTGATGTTATTTAGAATATTTACATCAATTTCAGAATTATTAAATTTTCTAATTTTAACATCACTTAATTCTATATTCAAATTAATAGCAATTTGTTTAACCAAGTTTATATTACTAGAACCGGCTATTAACACGATTTTAGATTTTTTACTTTCAAACAATTCTTGCATTTTTTAATTATATTAAGATTAATATACAGGATAACCTTTTAAATTATAATTTCATTTTTTTTATAAAAAAATTATTAAATTATATATCTTGCCAAATAATAAATCTGATAAGAAAATGTAATACATACACTAATTAATAATGATGATATTTTTAAAATATTGTATTGATAACAAAGTGAATATAAGTAATATTCTTCTATATTAAAACTTGTCATCAAAAATAATAATGGTATGAAAAAATATAACAAATTTCTATATATCCTAATTTTATTATAATAATATGCCAAACAAAAAAATATCAAATAATACATATAAAAAGTATTATAATTATCAGCGATTTTTTTTTCATTGCTAGTGTAATTTAAACAAAATTTTATATTTGATACTTTGTTTTCATAATTTTTATGGACACAATAATTATTAATAATCTTATAAAATTCTAGTTTATTATTTTTTTTCTCATCGCTAGTTTTATTATCATAATTAGTATAATTTTTGTATTTTATATATAAAAATCCATTAGGACACGTATCATTAATTTTAGTAATGAATATTTTTTCATTATCAAGTTTTGTAATATAATTAACATAAAAACTAGTTATTAAAGTCAAAATAATATAAAGTATTATATAAATTTGCGATTTTTTTATATTTAACATGATATTGGTAATGTAATAGTAGTAATGTAATAGTAGTAATGTAATAGTAATGTAAATAGTAATATAATATATAATAGTCATTTTAAGTTCATTATTTCATTTTTATATTTTTTTATATTAACATAAATTATATTAATGATAAGAAAACAACAAAATAAACAAAATATTAATAAATGCATCAATTTTTGTAATTATAATAGTCAAATTAATCTTAAGGGTGGTAATATACCAAAATTTCCTTATAAATATAAATCATATAAAGATATTGATTTTGAAATAAAAAAAAGATATAAACTTTTAAAAAATTACAATTATTTAGACAGATTATTATACGATAAAGAATATACATTACGAGGTTTAGAAAAAATAAGTCATGAAGATAAATTATTTTTAAATAGATACACAATATTATTAAATAAGGACAGTGATTATGATGATTTTAATATATTGTCTGATTTTTTTAATGAACGATGTCGTATGAAATGTGTATTAATTGGTAGAAATATGTCGCCTTATGATTATTGGAAAAAAGAATATAAAAAAATAATGGATTTTTGTAAAAAAAAATATAATAATTTAGATAATAATAATTTAAGGGAATCAATTTACGAATTATTTTATAATAGACGAGGTGAATGTACTTCTCATAGACCAAATAATATTATAGCATTGATGCAACTTTTTAATGCCAAAAAAATATTAGATCCTTCAATGGGTTGGGGTGATCGTTTGATAGGCGCAATAGCCGGCAAATGTGAAATGTATGTTGGTACTGATCCTAATCCGTGTGTACATAAAGGATATAAAAAAATAATACATGTATTTAAAGCAGAAAATAGAACAAAAGTATATCAAACAAAATTCGAAGAATTTAATAATCCTGATAACATTGTTTTTGATATGGTTTATACTAGTCCTCCTTATTTTACTATGGAAAAATACACAGATCATCCAGATCAATCAATTATTCAATATTCTACCGAAAAAATATGGTTTGATAATTTTTTAAAAATATTATTAAATAAAGCTATTCAATATGTCAAGAACGAAGGAATAATTGCCATTAATATTGGCATGATATCTAATAATACTTATGTTTATGATATGTTGGATTATATGAAAAATGATAAAAAAAATGATGTAAAATATTTAGGAATAATAAGTTATTCAGATATTAATTTAAAAAGCATTAATCCAATATTCATATGGCAAAAATTATAAATATTAAAATTATAAAAATTTTAAATTGCCTCTAAATTGTTCAATATTATTATAATTTTTTTTATTCATAATATCTATTAATTCTTTTTCAAGTCTTTCAAAACATGCAATTCCTTCTTTATAAAATGTTGTTCCTACTTGAACGGCTTTAGCTCCGCATAAGATATGTTTAAAAATATCTTGACCCGAAGTAATTCCTCCACAACCGATTATATTTATTTTATTATCTAATCTTTTGTAAAAATTATTAACATTTGCTAAAGCTGTTGGTAAAATATAATTACCTCCTATACCACCTAAACCATAATTAGGTTTTATTAATGTTGTTTCAGTCTCAATATCAACTAATAAACCATTACATATACTATTAATACATACAATATTATCTATTACATCATATTTTAATAATAAATTACTAATATTATCAAATTCATAATTATGATAATAAGGGGGCAATTTTAAACTAAAATTATTATCAGTTTTAATTATTTTTAATTTATCTAAATATTTTTCCAAGTTATTATAATCATAAGTAATTATCATTTTGTTTAAATTAGGACATGACAAATTAAGTTCTATATTTTTATTATTTATTGCATTTATCATGTTTTCCATTTCTGAAATCGAGTATGGATAAATAGATTGTATAAACGGTTTGTTAAGTAAATTTTTGTTATTATCGTAATAATTATTATAATATTCTAAACCATAATTAGGTATTCCCATAGAATTTATCGAACCAAAATTATTTATTTTTAATCTTGGTTCAGGATTACCAATTCGTTGTTCTAAGGTACTACTTTTTGTTAGAATAGCACCTGCCTTTGAATTTAATAAATTATCTAATTCATCAGAACTAGTACAAAGACAACCTGATGCATTATATATACATGGATTTATTATAGTATTGTAAATATTCGTTTTCAACATTATTAATATTTAATATTCTAATATTTAATATTCTAATATTAAAATTCAAAATTAATATTCATTTTTTTATTAAAAGTTATATTTTTATAATAAAAAAAATAATGTTAATTTTGAATTTTAATATTAAAATTCAAAATTAATATTCATTTTTTTATTAAAAGTTATATTTTTATAATAAAAAAATAATGTTAATTTAGCCATAAGATTATATTTTTAAAAATCGATATTTTTAAAATTGTGTTTCATTAAATAAAGATATACATTTAATACCATCATTACCATCAAAACTAATACCATCAACTTTTTTAATTGTATCTCTATTCAAAATACAAAATATCATAGAAACTTGAACATTATTATTAATTAAATGATCACAATAATTTTTAACTGAAGTTCCAGAACTTATAACATCTTCAATAACTATACATTGTTTATTATTAGTTTCACCTTCAATGATATTTTGCATTCCATATTTTTTATTTTCAGTTCTACACATAATTAACGGTATAGAATATAAAACTGATAAAGTAGTAGCTAAAGGTAATGCACCTAAAGGAACACCAGTAATTATAGAATTAGTATGATCAATATTTAATCTTTTTATTTTTTCAAATATTTTTATAGCAAAAAATTTTAATAAATCAGGTTTAGATATTAAATTTTTAAAATTATAATAAACATTAGATTTTAAACCTGATGATAATGTAAAATCACCATATTTTATAATGTTATTATTAATTAATAAATTTTTCATTAACAATGATTTTAAATATTTTATTCTTGGTTTATTCAGTAATATGTATTTATCCACATCCAAAATATTATCTAATCCTCTACCTACAATTAATACATCAGTATTTTTATCATTTATTAAATGTGATGGCGTATTATATTTTTGTAATAAATCATCATAATTTTTAATAATATTAACACCAGGCGTAAAATGTATAAATTCATCACAAATAAATTCTTGACTAATAAATCCTACTACTATGTCATTATTTTTTGCCATATTGATAATATTATTCTTATAATTATCATCAATTAAATTATTTGAACTAGACATAGAAGCAATTAATAACACTCCACATTCATTATTAATACAATTTTCTCGTAGACCATCTAAAACACCTTGACCAGAAATACCATGACAAGTAATTAAATGAGCATATTTAGTAATATTTTCTGATTGTCTATGAACGATGCTACCAATATCACAAAATTTTCTATCTTCAATTATCAAAAAATTATATTCTTCACTCATACCTACTAATTCATATATGAATTCATGACAAAAATTATTAATAATATCACAATGAAGTTTTACTGCTATTATTTTATCATGTAATAATTTAACAGTATTAATAATATCCAAATAATTAGAATAATCTGCCGATAATACTAAATTTGAATTTTTTGTTTCAATCAAATCAATTATTTTATGTTGTATTTGTTGGTTAAATGCTAACATTAAGTATATTAAATATATTAAGTATATTATTAGTTATTATAAAAAAAAATCATTTTTTTTTTCGATACCTTGTTATGTTAATTACAATAATTAATCAGTATTACAATTAATATATTTATTAATTAATCCGTCCATTAAATTTTCTTGTTTTAATGAATCAATTAATCGTGTTACACCAATTCCGCCACCAAATCTTTCAACTTTTGGCAAATCAATAAATGCTTGTAATTCTGCTTCAGTTCTTTCTTTAGAGAATTTTTCAAAAAATAATTCACTATATTTACCATCAGAAATGGTATAAAACATTTTTTTCATCGTTTCATTATCACAACTTCTTTCTGCTGATCCTATAGTTTCTTTACCACTCATAATAACATCTATTTTTTTTGCATGACCAGTTTCAGGATCAATTGCCATATTCCAAAAAGGATGTGTATATTGAGGGAAATTTTTTAATAAACATACATTAGTATATTCACAACACATTCTATACTCATGATCAGAAGTTAATTCTAAACTATTATATTTTTTAGCTAAATCACTATATTCTAACTCGGTAGGTTTTCCATAACCTAAATGAGCTAATAATTCATTTATCAATTTAGTTAAATCTTGCATATTTCCAAATGATTCAAATTCATACAAAGGAAAAATTAAATAATGTCTTCCAGGAATAGGATTTTTTTCTTCACGATAACTCGTCGTCAAACAATAAGCTCCTTTTTTAATTCTTTTATCAGTTAATAATTCATATTCTAACCACATTTGACCTGTTTGAATCATTGGCCAAGGTTTATTACAATATTCATGAACTGATACAGTTGTAGGATCCTCACAACCTGCACAAATACTAGTTCTATTTTGCGTAGAAACAAGGATAAAGCCTTTTTTCTCAAAAAAATCATTTAAAGCTCGAATTACTGCCGTATATTCAAAATTATCAACATATGTAGGTAAAGTATCAATATAAGAAGTTATTTTATCGGCCATTATTTATATTATGTATTTAAGTATATATAAAATTATATATACGTGATTAATGTTTTTTTTTCATTTTTTTTTTATAAAAAAATTGATAAAAATATAATTAACTATGATGTATTTTAAAAAATATATCATAGTTAATTATATTTTTATCATTTTTTTTCATAAAAAAATTGATAAAAATATAATTAACTATGATGTATTTTAAAAAATAAAATCTATAATACTAATTTATATGATAATAATAATAAATTATGGTTCCAGATATACAGAAAATATTAAACAAGTCATTGATAAAACAAATGATGTAAAAGTCGTAATACTAGATTATATACCTGAGTATGATGATTCTATAGATGATATTATTGATTTAGGACCTTCAGGTATAATTTTATCAGGTAGTCCTAGTCATATATATTTAGAAGGTTCGCCAAAAATAGCAAAACAATTGTTTGAATTAGATATTCCAATTTTAGGAATTTGTTATGGTTGCCAATTAATAAATTATATAAACAATGGTCAAGTTTCTAGAATGGAACAATATCATGGTAATAATCATCTCGTTAAATATTTATATCAAGATATAATTTTTAATAATATTGAAAATAATTTACATGCCGAAATGAGACATTATGATAAAATAACAAAATTGGCTCCAGATTATATTATATTAGCTGAAACATCTTATTGTATTGCTGCTATAAAACATAAAAAAAAAAATATTTATGGTGTACAATTTCATCCAGAAATAACAGATAGTGATATGAATTTAGTAATAGATAATTTTATAAAAATGGTTTAATTTTTTCTATACTTTTTGCTCTATGTGATATCATAATTTTTTCGTCTCCTAATTCTGCAAATGTATTTGAATAATTATTAGGAACAAAAATATTATCCCATGAAAAAGTATTATCTCCTCTCGGTTCTACTATTGTTCCTTTTATTGATCCATGTGATTTATATTGTTTTTTACCATCATAATAACCAACATAACAACAAGCTTTAGCCGTTTTTATATTATGATTAGATAATAAATTATATAAACCTCTAGACCCAATACTTTTGCAAAAATGTTTTATATAAGGTCCAGGTAATCCATTTAAAGCATCAAAATATAAACTTGTATCCTCTACTAAAAATGGTGTTTTAATACCTTTGTTTATTGCATCTTGTATTTTTGCATCAATTATTTCATTAGGTGTTCCTTGTATTTCTACCAAATCAATATTAATTTGGTTTATTTGATAATCAGGCAATAATTTAACTACTTCATCATACTTGTTTTTGTTTCCTGTTACAAAATTAATAATCATTATTATTATATTTATTTATTATATTTATTATATTTATTATATTTATTATATTTGTTATATTTGTTATATTTATTATTTTTATATCAATTTTTTTTTATGCTTTTGATATTATTATCATAATATCATAATATTTATAATATTAATATAATATCATAATATAAAAATATCATAACATAAAAATATCATAAAATATCATAAAATATCATAAAAAATTATCAAATAGAATCCTTAATCAACAAGTTAAAACCTAATCCAACAAATAACTGTAATAAGAAGTTAATTTAACACTAACATCATTATCACGAACCAATCTAATGTATAAGATTTGTTTAGTATTGGGTTCAATGTCTTTTAGCATAAAACTAGAAATACCTTTTTCAAACATATTGATAATTTCAGTCGATAACACGGCTTTAATAGTCGTATTACAAGTAATGTGAGGTTTCTGAACGTTAAACATTTGTTTTTCAGGATCATAATTATTAAAAACATTAATTAATTCAGGAACATATACTACAGATCCCCCTGCTTTAAAATTAATGTTATCATTACTAGTTTCAATATTAATTTTTTGACCTTGAAAATTATAATTTAATTGAGGCAACAAATTATTTATGAAACTCGATATTTCTTTTTCTTTAGGACAAGAAATACCATAAAAAGTAGTAATATGACCAGTATTATTATCAAATGAAGCATTAATACCTCCAGTATATTTTACTTGTTTAGTAGCTAAATGATTAGATATAATAAGATCATTAACATCATTAATTAAATCATATTTTTTATAACATATATTATTAATAATATTTTTACTACAACAATAAATATTAAATTTTGCATCTGTTTTTCTGTAAATATTACCTAATAATTCATTTTTATTATTTTTAGTAATAAAACTATCAGGATCATCTACAATAACTAAATTACCGTAATGTAACAATTTAGCTACAGTTCCAGAAAATTTTGAAATATTGTATAAATTCGAGTTCTCGGTCTCAAAAGTATCCTTCCTAGAAACTACTTTGCAACTTTCGTTCAAATTTTTAGGTAAATCGTAAGCAAATACTAAAGCCATTATTAATTTGTTATTATTAATTTGTTATTGTAATAATCAATACAACGAGTATTTTTAGGGATTTTTTTTCATTTTTAAAAACAAAAAAAAATGAAAAAAAAATTTAATAGTATTAAACAAATTAATACTAGGTATAAATATAATATAATATAATGGATCAAATTAATAGTCTATTTGGATGGTCAAAGGTTGTTCCTGTTGAAAAAATAAGTAATTTTAAGTCATTGTTTCAAGATATAAGCAGTGTAAAAGAATTATTAGTAGCTATAGATTGTTCAGGATCAGTATCTTATACAGGCAAATTATCATATGACAAAAAACCATTTTCAGAAATATATATTGAAGCTATACAAACTTTATTTAAAAATGCATTAAATAATGTTTTGCATAATTTAATATTTTGGGCTAGTGACGCAAAAATATTGAATAATAAAGAAATCAATGCATTTAACACTTGTTTGGAAAATTCATTGCCATTTTCAGAAATTGTTCATACTATCGGCTCAGGAACTAGTCCAGTAAATATATTAAAATATTTGGACAATAAAGCATCCGTAATTGTTACTGATGGTAGTATAGAATCATATCAAGTATTAGATATTAAAAACAAAATTAATAATTATTCTAGTGGACCAATATTTTTGATTATAGTTCCTCATATAGATGAACATCCTAATTTGTATAAAGAAAACGTAGAATTAAATGCATTAGATAATATCAATATTACTATTCCTCAAGCTTTTTCTACTAAATTAGCATCTGTATTAGTATATAATTATCATAAAAAATCATATTATATGGTTCCAGAATTAACAGCACCATGGATAAATAAAGATTTAAATATTAATGAAATATTAAAAAATAAAATGCCTCTAGTATCACAAACAAATTTAATATCAAAAATCGATGACCAATATAAAACATTTGATTTAAAAGAATTAAAAAATTATGTAGAAAATAATCAAAAATCTAGTTCAGAAATAATCCAAGATTTAATAGATTATAAAATTTCTGAAACTATAAAACAACAAGGAACTATAGAACATAAAAATTTATTTAATAATATTTGCACAATATTATATAATCGTTGTTTGGCCGATAAATTAGCTAATTATAAAAATTTAGAAATTGATAATAATTTACCATTATTAGAAAAATTACAATTATCCGCAAAACACGAACAAGGTAAAAATGAAATAATAAAAGAATTTACCAAACAATATGGAGATATATTTAATAAATTATCAATTGATAAAACGATTGGAGAAATTACAAGTGTTGGAGCCGCTAAAAGATTACAAACACAATACAATGTTAAAAATTTCCAAAGTATGAAACAAGAAGATAAAATGTCTGAATTAATGTCAATATTACCTAAAGATGAATGTACTATTTGTGGAGATACTAATAATACATTATCTGCAATTAATCTATCAGCAAAATTATTATTAGGTATGAAAACTAAGTGTACTGAAACTGTTCAAAGTAGAGGTAAAAAAAATAAAATGGTAACTAACACATTTTTAAAAAAAGATGAATTTAGAAAATTATTAGAAATGGAACAACCAAGAATACATTATGCTAAATTTTGTCATACATGCGCAATTAATACTATGAAACAAGCTAAAGAACATGGAGATCCTGAATGTGGTATTACAAAATTATTCCCTCAAAACATAATTAATGGTTTAGTAGTTAATAGATTGTTAGTATTACCTTTAATTGATATAAATAATATTTCAGAAAATTCAAATCCTAATGAACCTAAATTATCATATGTTAGACAAACATGGAGAGGTTTATTCTCCAATATTATGGGTTTACCTGTTGCCGGCGATGATGTTTTAATTGCTATTTTGATGTTTTTAACATGTTTAGCATCAGAAGATAATGCTAAGCAAATATATGATAATCAATTATCATTTTTGAGAGGAGGACAAAATGATAAATATCCAACTTCTATTGGTAGATTGTTTAAATTATCTTTGACACCTTTAACATCACAAACAATGTTTTATATTACTACCATATATCCTGTTATAGAATTAGCAAGAATGCAAATAATACCTGAAACTAGAAAAATATTGTTATTTTGTTTGTTAGAAAAAAAAATATGGCCTTTAATTAATGCCAAACAATTAAAAGACAAAGCAATAACTAAATTTAATCAACTTTATAATAATATTAAAAATAATAAAGTTGATCATGATGAAATTAAATTTAATTTGAATGAAAATATAAAAACACAAATTATAACAAGCTCAGATTTTGATACTTTTATTCAAAATTCCGATATATTAAATAATAATATTGGTTATTATTTACAAAACAGAGGTCTAAATATCGAAAGACTTGTTAATGATGAAACTAAAATTAAAAATTTATTACAATCAGAAAATTTTGATCAGGTAGCTTTTAATTTGTATATTGAAGCTGAATATTTAAAAAATACCATGAATAGTATAAATATGAATTTTGATACTTTTAAAGAAATACTACCTAAATTTATTCACGAATTAACACTTACCAAAAATTCAAGTGATATCATATTAAAATATTTAGTATAATTTGACTTTTAATATTACTTTTTTTATTTCTAATTTTTTTATATATACTATGAAATTAACTGACAAGTATAAAAAATTATTATTATTAAATACATTGTTAATATATGATATTGAAGCAAATCCAAATATAACAACTGATCGTAAAATATTAAATGCAGTACAAAAAAAAATTAAAAAATTAAAAAAACAAATTAAAAGAGAAAATATCACAAATATTTACGATGATATTATTGATGATCCTGATCTAGAAGAAGATGATGAAGAAGATGAAGAAGATGAAGATAATGAGGATGAAGATAATAAAGATGAAGAATATGGCAAAGATGAAAAAGAAGAGGAACCTAAACCTGAATCTGAATCTAAACCTGAACCTGAATCCAAACCGGAACCTAAACCTGAATCTGAATCTAAACCTGAACCTGAATCCAAACCTGAACCTAAACCTAAATCTGAACCTGAATCTAAACCTAAACCTGAATCTAAACCTGAACCTAAACCTAAACCTGAACCTGAACCTAAACCTAAACCTGAACATGAATCTAAACCTAAATCTGAACCTGAATCTAAACCTGAACCTGAATCTAAACCTGAACCTAAACCTAAACCTAAATCTGAATCTAAACCTAAATCTGAACCTAAACTTGAACCTAAACCAGAACCTAAATCTGAACCTAAACTTGAACCTAAAATCGAACTTGAACTTTATCATGAACCTAAACCTAAACATGAACATGAACTAGGCACAGAAACAGTAATCCAACCAATATCAAATATATATAATAATAGTTCCATCAAAGTATTATCATTTAATATTTCGTGGGAAGCTATGCTAGGCATTAATAATTTAGGTTTTAATTTATGTAAAGGTGATAGTGAAACATGTTTTAATAATATGGTTACATTTCTAAAAAATATAATGAATGAAAAATATGATTTTATATGTTTACAAGAAGCGGCCAAAAGTAGAGATATTTTTGTTGGAGCAAATAATAGTGATTTTGATTATCGCCATTGTGAAATTAAAAACAATGCAAATAAAGATGTAGAAATTATAACGATATATAATAAAAAATATAAATTAGATCCAGAAAATCATATGATTTATGGTAATTTAGCTACAAAAACTGATGTTAGGCCATTTTTGGTTTTATTTTTTAATAATAATTTATGTGTAATAAATATACATTATCCGCACAATAATAATAAAAATTTAGATTTATTATTCAATCAAATTGTGGATAAAATACAAAAAGAACAAAAAAATAATTTCATAAAAAAATTAAAAACATATGATATTATTATTATGGGTGATTTTAATACAAATTTAAATGATAAGGATCTCATATATACATTAGATGGTAAAAAAATGGTATTTACCGGCAGTACTAATAAGACAGCAAATTTGATAAATATAGACGATAATAATAATTACAATAATACGAGACAGAATATAGGAACTTGTTGTAATTCTAATACAGGTTTATATAACATAAATAATTCCACTGATACATTTAAAAATTTAGCTGGAACATTTGATAACATTTTAATAAAATCAGACTTTAATTTAACTCATTTAGGAACAAGTATTATAAATACGAAAATGCCAATTTCTGACCATGCGCCTGTTTCAGCAACATTATTATTTAGAAAACAGAATTCTATTAAAAAATATCCCTTAAATTTGTATAATTTCACAAATGAAAATATTCAACAAACTTGTTTTGTAAATTCATCTTTACAAATTATAAATTGTATTTTAATCAATTTAAATAATGATAATTATAATGAAATAATTAATATTAATGACGAACATAATATATTTCATAAAATCAAAAATTATTCTGATAATAAAACAAACGTAGAGGATTATATTACTTTATTAAAAAATATATGGGATATTTTTTTAATACCATATAAAAAAGGAACTCAAAATGATACAGTAGAATTTTTCTTGCATATTTTAAATAATATGTATGAATATAAATATAATGACGTATCATTTATTAATATTTTTAAAAAAATATTTAATATTGAATTATCAACTTTTGCTTCTAACAATAAGGTAAATTCATATACTACATCGATTATAACGTATTCAGGAGGTGAGGAAGAAAATGAAAAATTATTTGAATGGTATCCAAATTATTTGATTAATTGGCATAAATCAACAGTATGGGATGATGATGATATTAAATATTCATATCAAGCTTCGTATAATGATATTATAATGTTTAATACTAATATACAAAAAAATAAATATATCATTAATAACCTAACATATAAAGATGATCAACATGATTATATATTAGTTGGTCTAAATATTCACTTGGGAGTTAGTCATATGTCAGGTCATTATGTAGCGTTAGTAAATATAAATAATATTTGGTTCTCGTGTGATGATAATAACATTACTGAAAATATAGATATAAAAAGTTATTTAAACAAAATGAATGATTGCACTTATAGGATGTTGATTTATAAAAAATTGTAACTAAATTAATTCAAATTTATTCAAAACTTGATATATGTCTAATCTTTTTTTATAATCATTATGAATCATCATTAACAATAAATTTAAATCACAACATGTAGATATTTTTTTAAAAAATAAAATATCTTCGATATTAAAGTCTTTATCAAAATCTAATTTATCATTTGTTATTTTAATATAATTATCTAAATGAATACTATTACTAATGGTTTTTAATTTATTTAATATCTCAATACGTTCATAGTTAGTAGAAAAACGATAATTTAATTCAAAATAAATAATCCCTAATGAATAAATATCGTATTTGTTCGTAAATTTTTTTTTTGCATACTCAGAAGGAGTATATATTTCATTTGTATATTGTGAATTTCTAGATAAATTTATAATTGTTTTTGACAAACCAAAATCACCAACTTTTATAATATATTTATTATTTTCGTTATTTATAAATATATTTTGCGGAGTAAAATCAGCATGTATTATATTGTTATCATGTATATATTCTAATGCTTTTATAATTTGGTAAAATATTGATGCATTAATTTGATTATTTATAGGAACATTATTAAAATTCCTATAATCCATATAAGATTTTAATGACATTTGACATAATTCCATCTGTATGTATATTGTATATTTTGTGTCATTCGTAGTATTAATTACAATGTCTTTTACCTTGTTTTTATTACTAATAAAATCACCTCTATTATCATCACTAATATCGTCCCTTTCATCATCACCACTACTATCACCACTATCGCCACTACTAACGCCACTACTAACGCCACTACTATCGCCACTACTATCGCCACTACTATCGCCACTACCATTAATACTACTATCGCCACTACCATTAACACTACTATCGCCACTACTATTAGCACTACTATCGCCACTACTATCATCAGTAATATATATATTATCATAACCATCACTTAAAAATGCTTCATCACTACTATAATATTCTTGGCCACCAATTTCGATCCATCCATTATAATATCTTACTATATTAGGATGATTTAATTTTGCCAACAATATGATTTCGTATAAATAATTATTTAATTTGTTATTATTTGGACTGAATATTTTTTTAATAGCATATTTATTTTGGTCTAATTTGGAATACACCATATAAACTTGGCTAAAACCACCTGATCCAATTTTAGATAATTCTATAAAATCTGAATAATATCTACTATTTTTATCTACTTGATTATTTATTGTATATTTTATCATGTCACCATAAAAATTTTTTAGATTTTCTTTGTCGTAATGTAATAATATAAAATTTTGATTATAAAACATATTATTGTAATTAATAATTTTATTATCATTGGAAATTATAATTTTACTATCATCAGAAATTATAATTTTGTTTCCAGCTAGTTCATCATCATAATTTGTAATTTGGTTGTTATTTTGATTAAAGTTTTGTTTTTCTATATTTTCTAATAATGTTAAAATATTCTTTTCTCTTTTTGTAAAAGAATTTATTAAGAAATTTTTATCAATTGTTATTCCCAAATGATTTATATAATTATAAATATTGTTTAATGGTTTATTCTGTAATTTATAAATATATTCCAATAGCGAAATTATAATAATATCTTTGTCCATTATATTTTTTTTATAATTGAAAAGAATATATATTAAATAATTATTTTCAATTTTATTTATTAAAATAAATTATTCAATCAAAAAATGAAATAAATTATTTAATCATAAAATAAAATAACATATATATATATACATATAATAAGTATGCGATGTATAAATTGTAATAAACAAAGCGGAAATTTTTCAGACTTGCCGAATCAAAATGATTTAAAATTGTGTATTAATTGTTATTTTGATTGTATGATTCCTTATAAATCTATTCAAAAAAAATTAGCAGTTCCGGAAGCATTATTATTAAAGTTGAATATCATGAAACTTGAATGGCATAATAGATATTATAAATATTATTGGCCAGACATCGAAAAATATTTTGGAGATGTATCTGATTATACTAAAATTATTGCTAAATGTTCAGAAATAAAAAAAATTTTAAAAGATCTAATTAAAAAAACTACAAGTGATTTAATATTAAATGATAAATATTTAAAATCATTAAACATATATGACAAGATATTTTTATACGCAAAAAGTGCCGATAGTTATTCAAGTGCCAATGAAATATATATTAAATATATAAGTCCCGATTTATTACATAAAAGAATATACATTCAAAAAAAAAAAATTATTGACACTTTATTAGAAAGTTTATTTGGCAAAGATCACATATTTTTATTAGAAAGTGAATATTATTTAGAATTATTAACGTTGTCTGACATAGAAAAAAAACAAAATAATAATCTAAATTTTATGGCCACGATAAATAAAATAGAATCTGAATATGACATATTATGTAATATTATAGAAAATAGATTAATGCAACAAGAAATTTATAAATTAATAATTAATACAATAAGTTATGAAAATAATATGCATTTAATTTATAAAAAATATCAAAATAGCTTCAAAAAATCAAATAACAAAGAAAAAAATGATTATGATATAAATATTATTAAAAGAGACTTAATGATAATGAACCGGATAATATGTGTTTATAATTTAATAATAAAAATAAGTTCGAATGAATATTTTATTACGAAATTAAAAAAAGGTAATCAAAATATTATATTATATAATATTTTGTTTAATACTTTTTGTGATCCAGGAATTCTATATTATATAAATAGTGGTCAAACAGAACATCTTAATACAGAACAAATTAATTTAGAATTAGAATATCCAAATACAGATAAATTAACTAGTATTGAAAAAAAAATTATTAATACATTATATACATTAAATAAAAAAATATACCGAGAACCATTTAATGTTTTGTATTTAGATCATAATAATATCAAAAAATATGGATTTTTAATATATGGTAATAATGAATTATTTAGACTATTAACATCTAGGTCTAATAAAAGTTATTTGTGTTATTATGAAAATGACTTACAAAAATCTTTTAATAAAAAATATTATTATTTATTATGTGAATAAATTAATATAAATGGGTAATAATATTCCAAAAAATTATCGTTGCGAAATATGTTTAAGTAAATATTCATTAGTTAGTAATTGTTTTTATAGGTATGATCCTGTAAATAAAATATTTAATCAATGTAATTATAATAATAAAAAAATAATCAAATTAAACAGTTATACATTAAAACATGTTCCAAATAATAAAAAACCAAAAATATTCATCATATGTAAAAAATGTTTCGATCGCTTAATATATTATAGAACTTTTGAATATGATTAAGCTATTAATTTTGGAAAAAAAAATGAAAAAAAAAATTTATAATATACCTTATTTACATTCATGTAATTATTAAATATATAATCATTAAATATACATATTAATGGAATCTGACTATAACAAAAAATTCTTAACAATGAATATGAATAATTGTAAAATTCGACTTGACAAAAATTTGAACTATATTCAAGATCCATCGTGTCGAAATATAAAGCAATTATTTAGTTTTTTGGCATTAGGTAATGATAAAATATCAATCTATAATTCATATGTTGAAACTTTTGATACTAAAAATATTATGCATGGAAAAATTATTGCGTACAACGAAAAATCGGGTCCAAAATACGCACTTACAGCGTATTACATTTTAGAAACACAAGATGATGTATCATATTTCGAGAAACAACGTGGTCATGATAATTATTGATCTTGATTTTTTTTAATTTTAAAGAATAAATAATAAATAATTAACATGCTTTTTACTTTATTTTTATATTAACCATGATTTAGTTTTTTTATCAAAGTAGTATATTTTTTTATATAAGAATACAAAATTATTATTATGTAATAAATACCTTTGTGATAGCATGGTAACACATATGAAAAAAAAATTGAAAAAAAAATTTGAAATGTATAAAAAAATCATTTTTTTTTTTGATAATTGTGATGTTTTTTATATTTATATATACTTAAAAAGTTAATAAGACTATAAAATGGACATCGTATTTAGAAAAAAAATGAAAAAAAAATTTATAATATACCTTATTTACATTCATGTAATTATTAAATATATAATCATTAAATATACATATTAATGGCATCTGACTATATCAAAAAATTCTTATCAATGAATATGAATAATTGTAAAATTCAACTTGACACAAAATTGGACTATACTCAAGATCCATCGTGTCAAAATCTAAAGCAATTATTTAGTTTTTTGGCATTAGGTAATGATAAAATAAAAATCTATAATTATTTGTGTGAAACTTTTGATACTAAAAATATTATACATGGAAGAATTATTGCATACAACAAAAAATCGGGAGAAAAATACGCACTTACAGCGTATTACATTTTAGAAACACAAGATGATGTATCATATTTCAAGAAACAACCTGGATATGATAATTATTGATCTTGATTTTTTTAAATTTTAAAGAATAAAATAATAAATAATTAACATGCTTTTTTACTTTATTTTTATATTAACCATGATTTAGTTTTTTATCAGTATATTTTTTAAAATATATGTTAGAATTATAATAAAAATCGAAATAAGCAAAAAAAAAATTTTGTTTGATGAAATATATTTTGTTTATTGAAAATTTAACAAATTACATACAAAAAAAAATGAAATTTAAACATTACAAATACTATATATTTAAATTAACATAATATAATAATAATAATGGATTCATATATATATTATGCAAATGTTCAAACAGGAGCATCAATAATAGCATCTTTAACTTTTCTAATTTTATCAAGTATATTATTAAATTTAAAATATTCAGCAGCTAACACATGGTTTAATAATAGTATATTTCTAGGTATTCCAAGTTTTGTAGGATTTTATATACTATTATTATGTACTAATGCATTAGGATCAACAACACCAACATTAGGTATTACTATAATATGGTATATTTCACTTCTATTAGCTAATTTACAATTTACTACTTTTATAACAGGATTAATTATACATAGATATAATCCAAATTTAGAAACTCTTTCAATAAATACTGAAAATAAAATAATAAAAAAAAGTTTAATTTTATGGATAGGCATAACATGTTTAACACAGTTATTAATAATTGGAATTGTCATATGCATATATTTAGTTTAATTTTATGGATATGATACATAAATCGTTTATATTTGAGATTGTTATTTGCATAATTTAGTTTAATTTTTTTTATAAATTATTAGTAAAATTTAATTCTGATACACAAGATATATTTTTAGGTTTAATTTTTTTTAATGTTTTATTATTGTTCAATTTTAATAAAAAGATTATGCAAACATTATTTTATTTATCATATTATCATTTATAAATAATTATCCTTTACAATATACAAAAGATCATATGAAATATAATAATATATTAAAATAATTAATCTTTTTGATAATTAAACTAATTCATGAGCATTAAATAATAAAAAAATTGAAAAATAGTTTTAAAAATAAAGCTACATAATAGTATTATATATAATATAAACTTTGATATAATGACGAGTTATTCAGACAAATTAAAAAAAAATTTGATTTCCGAAGACATATGTCAAAGTTTAGAAAATAACGAACCTCAAGTTTCAAAAAATTACCAACATAATTATCAACATAATAATCAACAGAATAATTACCAACAAAATTACCAACACAATAATTATCAACAAAAAAATTACCAAAGTAATTATCAACAAAAAAATTATCAACAAAAAAATTACCAAAATAATTGTCAACAAAAAAATTATCAACAAAATAATTATCAAAAAAATAATTATCAAAATAATTATCAACAAAATAATTATCAACAAAATAATTATCAACAAAATAATTGTCAACAAAAAAATTATCAACAAAATAATTATCAAAAAAATTACCAACAAAATAAATACCAACTTAACCAACAAAATAACAATTATAAAAATAACAAAATTCAAACTGAAGTAAAAAAACCGTTTAACAAATCTTCTGATCCCGAGGCATATTATAAATATAAAATAACAAGTAATATAAATTATTTAAAACATTTACATCTCGTAAGTGATTTTGGAAAAGACAAATCAATATTATACAAAGATATACAATTAGGATTAACTACATTAAATATAATAACAAATATTAAATCTGAAATAAAGACAATTAAACTAGAAAACAAAACCATAACTGAACAATTATCAGAAATTAACGACATTAATAATGCTTTAAATAAAAATAGGTTTTATTACAATTTTTTGTTTCATGGATTTGATAAAACAAAAATATTTGACGATGAATTTGTTAACCAATTTATTAATAAACTGGATGGATATATTAATAAAATTATAGATAAAATTAAAATTATTTCTACAAGTATTCAAAAATTAAATACAAAAACAGGTAATGATCTTACTATAAATTCTAATAGTACTTATCCTCTTTTATCAAAAATAATGTGGTTAGATAATACAATAGATATTGAAGTTATAAAAGAATTGATAAATATATGTAAGCCAATAGATTATAATTTATTACAAAAAAATATGGGTGAAAATACTTTTAATTCTTTAAAAGTAGCACATAAAAAAAATATTATAAATAGTGATACTTATTCTGATAGATTAAATATGTTATTACAAGTTTTAGATAATTTTGATTTAAATATATGTTTAAAAATGGTAAATGGTATAATTAGTGAGATTACAGACCAAAATTTTGAATCTAAATTTATGCAAATGAAAATATTAATAAAATTATTTCCCATAGAAATAACTGAAGAATTTACTATAAAATTAATATATAATTTTTCATGTGGTCAATTTAATGAAAATACCTTTTCAATATGTGATAATTATATAAACAAGGTAGCTTTTATATTGGGAAATATTTTTACCTTGTATAATTCTAGTTTAGATATACCTCGTTGTTACTTTAAAAACTTTGAAACCAATTTGATTATTGATTTGGAAAAGTATAAATCAATTATATATGATACTTTAACTAATCAAATGACTGAATTATTAAAAAAATGTTCGGACAATTTTAATGTTATGTATAAATGCAATATATATTCTATTTTGCAAGTTTTATACAGTTTGTCAAAATATTTTTCGGATGCAATTAATATTTTAAATAATAACTTGGATATGATAGATAATTCAGAATTACACGTAGATGAGAAATTTGAATTATTAACATTCTCAAAATATTTGACGACGAATATGATAATAAAATATTATAAAACAGGTCAATTAAACAAAAAAAATGTATTCAAAATAATAGATACATTATTAGGCAAAAATTATAGTATACAAGATTTAGAAAATCATATTAACAATAATCTAGATTTTAAAAAAAATATTATTAACGATAATAATAATAATAATAACTGTATTAACGTTAATAATAATATTAATAATGATAACTGTATTAACGATAATAATAATAATAATACTAATACTAATATTAGTAATGAAGATGATATAAAAATACAAGTTTTAACTGAATATAATAAAACGGATATAGAAGATGAAAATAATTACGAAGACATTGAATATACTATTACAAACATTATAAAAAAACAAGATCCTGTATTGATATTTTATAATGTATTAATAGAATTATTAGAAAAAAATGTAGATGATAATATAATTAATAAAATATTAAATATATTTAATATAAAGGATAAAAAAAATATATTAAAAAAAGCATTTAATTATGCTAATTTAAATATTGATAGTCCTATAATAAATAATAAATGTGAGAAAATACTATCATATTATTAATTTTTTTATTTATAACAGATAGTATGAATATCTGAAGGTATTCCATACGCATCATTAATAGAAATTTTAATAGATATACATTTTTTTAAGAAATTATTATCTTTATACATAGATAATTTATTTAAATCATTAACAGTATTAACATTTTCATCAAAAATTAAACCATTATTAAATATATATATGATACGACCAACATCATTCCAAACAATAATAGGAATGTCATATATTTTTGACAAGACATAATATTCAACAACACAATTTGTATTACTATTTGTTTCGTTGCTTAACATACTAATAAATTTTATGATAATTTTTTTGATTATTTTTTTATCGGTTGGATTCTTAGGAAATTCTGTCCCTGTAATATTTTTATTAATATGATCATATAAATTTGTGGTAATATCTTCAAAATTATTATAATTATTTAACCAATTTATTATAGAACTTCTAAAATAATAAACCATATCAGTTTGTATATCACTATAATAACCTAAATTTTTGGCTTTTAGATTATATAAACTATTTTTTACCCAATAATAACCATTAGAATAAGCTCTCAAAATGGTATTATTATTTTCTAAGATTTTTTGTATTATCATATCGGTTAAATCTTTTGGATAATATATACTATCAATTTCATCAGTTTTTAAATTAGTTAATACTTTTGACATTTTTTCTTGACCGAAAATATTATGTAATATTTCTCTAAAGTTTTTATTTGCATCATTTATAATATATTGTTCTTTTCTAAATATATAATTGTCAGGACTAACAATATCAGTAATGTAATAATTACCAATATTAAATATTTCAAAACATTTTTGAGAAAAATCTAAAAATTCACTAGTAATACGATTAATAAATATTATTAATAATTTTTCAGTCGTAGTAAATAAACAAGAATCATTAGACCAATTACAATGTATAGAATTCATACATTCTTGTTGATTTTTATGTATTTCACAACTTTTTCTATAATTATCAATAGCATAATTATCTACTTTTTTTTCTTTACTAGTATTTATAAATTTATTAGTTTTTGGAATTTTTATTGTTTTGTTATTAACATTAATATTATTTTTAAATATTTCATATAATTTTTTACTAGTTATTTTATACATAATATCCAATATTGTATTTTTCTTTTCAATGAATTCTTTTTTCTTGTCCATTATTAAATCTATGAATAATTTTTTTAATTCTTTATTTGTTTCTTTATTAATAAAATTACTGAATTCAAACCTAAATAATTGATAACTTTCTTCTTCATAATTATTTTTACTAATTTCATTCATTCTTTTGTCTTTATGTAAAACTTTATTAATATGTCCCGTTTCATCAATTTCACAATTTAATAAATCTTCATCAATTTTATCGTATAACTGTTTATGTTCTATAACAAGTTTTTTATCTTTTAAATCATTTTTACTAATTAATGTTTCAATTACAGGAACAGACCCGTGAGTCATTGTAATAATACCAATTACAGCCACTTTATTATCAGTATTTTTCTTAGTATCAATATATACACCCATAGGTTTTACGTTAATTTGTTTATTACTTTTATTATACAAATCATTTAATTGTGAATACATCGTATTAAAATCTATTTTATTTTTTGTATGTATTTTCGGTTTGATTGGATATTTATGGTTTGTTCCTGATGGTAATACAGGTATGATAGTATTATTGTTTGTTATAATATAAACACATTTATATTTATTATCTATAACTTGTATATTAGGTAAATAATCTTTTGTATTATTTTTTTTGGAAATATCAAGTAATGTTTTTATTATCATTTTATTCGTTTGTTGTTTAACTGATAAATATGATGAACAATTTTTATTATAAAAATCTAGGACGTGATTTACATAATTATTGGCTTCATCTTTGTATTTGAAAATAAAAGTGTTATCAATAGTTTTAGAATTGATATCTTGTTTTATCCCTAACACTAAAGGATAATAAAATGTTCCCTCCCTTATTAAAAATACATTATCTCTTTCTGTATCGATTAAATAATCATCATTTTCTTGATTTTGACACATAATATTAAAATCTTCCAATGTTTTTTCTCTTTCCAAATCATATTTAAAAACTAGTGTTTTTTTATCAAATACAAAAGTATTCAAACCTTTTTTAGAAACTATACCGGGCAACGAACATATATCTCTTATGTATTCATATTCCAAAATATTATTTTCCAAATACTCGATATATTTATCAATTGTAATAAATTTACCTCTAATATCTCCGTTATTTAGATAATTAAATATATTTTCATTAATGGTATTTTTAATTTTATTAATTATTTTTTCTGCCGTTAATCCAAAAGGAAAGCCAATTGATTCTAAAATTGCCTTTTTATTTTGTTCAGTTCCATATTTAAAAAAGTATCCGTCTGTATAAGATAAATAATGTTGTTTTTTTACTATTTTATTACCAAAAAATGTATTTAAGAAGAAATTCAAATATAAAGGTAGATACGCATATCTATTTTCTTGAACTTTATATGTATTTTGTAATATATATAATGGTTCACCTAAAGCCAAAGGTGTTTTAGGTATTAATGCGTCATCGGTATTTTTATTTGATCTAATATTATCTAATAAGATTGATATTTTTTTACTATTTTTAGAATCAAAAGGATCTCTTTTGTAACAACAAGGCATAGGTAAATTATAAGGATTATCTCCTTTTAATAATATACCAACATATGTATATTCGCCATTTTCTTTTGGATTACAAGAAAAATATAATTTGTTTTCTTCTTCTCCAGAACTTAAATTTAAAGCTTTTATTATTATAGTTTCGGTTTTTCCTTTTCTAGTTATTTTAACTTTTTTTTCATATAATTTTAATTCTTCATTAAATTTAAATCCATTTGCTAATAATTCATCTTCAGAATGATATTGTACAGGTTGTCTTTTCTTATTAGGTCCAGAATTTTGGCACAATCTTGACCATTGATTTTGACCTTGAGTAGGTTTAAAACCAAGACGATCTTTATCATTACTGATTGCTTTTTTAAGATTTTTATACATATTTTCAGTATTAACAATTTCGATAACTTTATTTCTTCTTTTAGCAATATTAGTTATCAATGATAATTTGTTTTTAAGTTCTTGTCTTTCAGGTATTTTAAATAAATATGTTTCTATATACAAAAATAACAAAATATTGGTAAATAATATGATTCTTTCTAATTGAACGCGATTCCTCGCTCCAGCAACACGAATTTTATATCTTTCTTCTTGTTTTCCTTGTATATCTATACTTATACCAGGTGGTGTATATTTTGGTATTTCAGAAATAGGTTTTAATACTTTTCTAGATTTTTTGATACTAGTATATTTATTTTTAACATTATCTATTATTTTTTGTGTTTTATCAACAGTTAGATTAAATTGAGCACTAATTTCATTTAATAAAAATGTATCATTAACATTAAAATGTCTTAATAAAAATAATATTCGTTGTTCAATTTTGTTTTGATCTTCATAATTATTCATACGTTTATAACGTAAATAAGTTCCAAATTTACTATCATTTTCAGTTTTATATCCGGCACGTTTCTTTGGTTCAACTTGACAAACTACATATGGATAAAAATAACTTGCGAATTCAGATAAATCGTTATGATTAACCATAAATTTTTCAGGAATAAAATATTTTTGTAATGTATTTATAAAAGCAAATTTAAAATCATTAGGTGATGGATTGACGAATTTTAATGTATTATTTTCAGAATTTATTTTTTCAATTAATTCATTAATCAACTGATATGTTTTTCTAATATCTTGAAAGTTAGCTTTTTCTGATTCAGCCCATTGAGCTTTATATTCTATTTTTCCTGAATGATTTAAAGTAATTGATACATATTTGTCATCAGATAAATATTTTTTAATTTGTTCTTTTGATTCTTTTGCTAACAAAGTTTTTTTTTTATTGGTATTATTATCTGTTTCATTTTTTGATTTTGCATTTAAAAATATTTTAAATGTTATTCCAGGGGGTGCATTTTCAAACCATTTCCTTAAAATAATATTAGAAATTATCGATTTTGATAATCTAGAAATTTCAGGTATGGATGTTTTAAAAATAGTATCCCCATTTTCTTTTTTATATTGTATAAAAGGATATTTTTTATCTGTAACAAATAAATCAAAAATTTTAAATAATTCTAATCTTCCTTGAGTTAATTGCGTATCTAAATGTATAACTGCATTTATAATATGAGGGTCGCCAAAATATTTTTTATATTTATCATCTTCTTTAATTTTTTCAATATTGTTCATAATTTCATTTTCCATAATTGTGTCATTTTTCAAAGTCTCATAATTTTTCATTATTTTATTTAATTCTAAAGTTTTTTGGTTATTTAAAAATTTAAAAATATTTTTAATATCATCACTCTTAAGTTTTACAAAATATAATCTAAAATAAACATCTATTAAATTTTTAGTTTCTTCTTCATTTGCTGTATAATTTTGACCAAGTTCATTATAAATATCAATTAAATATAATTCATTATTATTAATAAATTCTTTATAATCTTCTAATAATAAATTTTCATCATCTTGCCATTTTATCCTAGATCCATATTTTTTAATATTATCTTTTAGTATTTTTAAAGGACCTCTTAATTCTTCATAATATTTTATATTATAATTAGGTTCTACATCAATTGTTAAAATTTCACTTCTTTTAATCCATTTTTGGCCAATCATTACTTTTTTAATTTCATTTTCGTGATAATATTCACTAAATAAATATTGTCTAGATGGTAAAATAAAAGCATTTTTATCAAATTTAGGATTATTTATTATTGAACAAGTAATTTTTCTTTTAATTGTTTTAATAGTATCATCAGGATATATAAATTGATTTTTAATGTATTTTTTATCAAATATATTTTTTAAATTTTCATCATAATTAATATTATCTTTACTTGTATCAAAATCTACATAATATTTTTCTTTTTTATTATTTTTAATTGCTTCATTTAACATTTGTTGTGTTTTTTCAATATTTGTATCTATGTCTACATCATTATTATCAAATAATGATTCAATATCATCCATTGATATTTCATTACTAGAATCGTCTTCATTAAAATCAATTTCTATATCTTCCTCTTCTTCTTTAATTTCACTATCTTCATCTCCTCCTTTTTGTAATAATGTTTCAATAGTTTCTATATTATCTTGAGTTTTTTTGGGTTTTTTATAATATTTTTCAATATCGTCGATGTCGAATTTTCTTTCTTTTTTCTTTGTTTGTAAATTTATGTTTGTAAATAATGAAGAAATATTTTCATTTAATGTCGTATTAAAATCTATTTTTAATTCATCTTTACCTATATTATATTCTTTCCTATTTTTATCTTTTCGTAATTTTTCTCTTAATGATTTTTCTTCATAAGAATATTTTACTAATGTTTTTGTAATTTCTAAAATATTTAAATGTTCGCTAAACCATTGGTCGCCATATATTTTTTTTATTTGCTTGCCTAATGTTTCATTTTCGTTTATTTTACCTATACAATAATTTAAATGATATGAATTAAAAAAATATTTATACCATTTTATACCATAGTATTTTTCTAACTCACTATATTTACTTTTATCTATTTCAATTAAGGTATCAATAAAAGATAAATCTTTAATATGTTCCAATATTTTGTATATCTTGTCATTTACATTACCTACATATATATATGTATGATGTTGTATGTGTCTATTATTATTCTTGTATCTAAATATTATTTTAATTGGTTCGTTCATATATGTATATATATGTATATATATAAGTCTTTAAAAAAAAAATGAAAAATAATTTTTAAGGTATATATATGATTATATATATATTATCAAAATATATATAAACAATGGAAAACTATCAATTTAGCGCTGAAATCAAACAATTATTGAATATTATTATCAATTTCTTGTATTCTGACAAGGAAATTTGTATTAGGGAATTGATATCTAATTCTTCAGATGCATTGGAAAAATTAAAAACACATAATTTATTAAATAACAATTCTAATAATAATAAATATGAAATTTATATTACGCCAAATACTGAAGAAAGAACACTAACTATTCGTGATTTTGGTATTGGTATGACTAGGGATGAATTGATTGTGAATTTGGGAACCATTGCAAAAAGTGGAACCCGTGATTTTGTTGAAAAATTTATGCAAAATAATAAAAAGGAAAATAACATGATTGGTCAATTTGGAATTGGTTTTTATTCTTCTTTCTTGTTAGGTAATAAAGTAGTAGTAAAATCTAGATCAGTTACAAGTGATCTAGTTCATAATTGGTTTTTGGATTTTGAAACTAGTGCTGATACTTTTAATGTAGAATTAGTAGAAGATCCCGATTTCCAAGTAGGAACCGAAATTACTATCTTTATTAAAGATGGTGAAGAAAAGTTTTTAGATGATAAATTATTGAAAGAAATTATTAAAAAACACTCGGAATATACTAATTATCCTGTTTATCTTTTTTCTACTGTTACAGAAGATGTAAAAGATGCTAAAGATACTAAAGATGAAGATTCAGAAGATGAATCAAAAAATGAAGATGCCGATGATGATCAAAAAGAAAAAAAAGAAAAAGTTAAAAAAACAAAATCTGAATATTTACAAATAACAACTAATATGCCTTTATGGAGATTAAATCCTCAAGATATTACTAAAGAACAATATGACCAATTTTACGATAATTATTGTAAAATAAATAATAAAAAAAATAATGGTTATCATCACGTAATTCATTTCAAGGCAGAAGGAACATTAGAATTTACTAGTTTAATATATATACCAATATTAAATAAAGTTGAACCAAGATTAGATAAAAAAACAAAAATACAATTATATATTAAACGAGTTAAAATTATTGACACTGATAAATTTTTGCCAACATATTTTAACTTTGCAGAAGGTTTGGTAGATTCTGATGATTTAACAGTAAATGTATCACGTGAATTATTACAAAATGATGCTAGATTAAAAACTATTGGTAAAACAGTTCATAAAAAAATTATTGATAATTTACTACAATTTTCAACTAATGAACCTGAAAAATATCAAACATTATATGAACAATATAGTAAATATTTTAAATTAGGTTATCATGAAGAAAAAAATGATTCACTTAAAGAAAAATTAGCTTCATTGTTTTTGTTTAATTCATTAAAACATCTAAATGAAAAAATTACGTTTGATAAATATATTTCTGAATTACAACAAGAACAAAAGAAAATATATTATCTATCGGGTAGTTCTAATTCTACTATTGAAAAATCAGAATTTTTGCTAGGAATTAAGAAAAAGAATTATGATGTATTATTCATGTCAGATAATATTGATAGTTTTGTAATGATGACATTAAAAACATATAAAGATCATCCTTTCGCTGATATTTCTAAAGAATGCCAAGATTTAACTAGTGATATTTCTGAGGAAACTATAAATAATTATAAAACATTATGTGAATATATGCAAAAGAAATTAAGCAATAATGTATCTAAAGTTGTTATTACTAAACGTTGTATGAATCCTGAAAGTGTTGGTTTGATTATTGGTAGTGAATATGGTTCTAATGCTCAAATGGAAAAATTACAAAAATATCAAGCTTTGGGTGAATCTGAAAATCCCTTATTGAAATTTATGAAAAGGATGAAAACTTTAGAATTAAATTCAGAAAATATGTTGATACAAAAAATGTGTACATTATATAATACAAATAATTATGACATGTTAGATAAATTAATCACTGTTGTGTATTCATCCGCCTTAATTAATTCAGGATATGAATTTGATAATTCAGTAGATGAACAAAATCCAGTATCAGAACAACAAATATATGTTAATACAGTTTTACAATTATTATATAATAATATTTTACATGATGTTGAAAAAAGTCAAGTTTCTGATGTAAAAGAAACAAATAGTGATAATAATACTAATCATAATGACGATAATAATGACGATAATGATGATACTAATGAATTATATGGCGATAGCGATTCTGATAATTAAATAATTAATTTATAATTGAATCAGATATAAACAATCCGCAATATTCCTTACCATTTATTTTATAATTTTCATATTGATATATATTAATATTAATTGCTTCTTTAGTAAAAAATTCAAAAATCTCTTTAAATAAATCCGTATGACCTATTTCCGGACAAGCAATATGTGATAATTCATGAATTACTACATACATAATTGTATTAATATCATGTAGTTTATTATTTTTTTTAGATCTTAAACAAAATACTAAATATTTACCTTTATTATATGTATAACTCGTAGATTTAAAGTTATCATTATTTTCATAAATTTGTGTATTTTTTAATCTCTTGTTTAATAATTCTATGTATTTTTTATTTTCTTGTAAACTATTTAAATGATTTTTAAACTTTATAATATTTTCATCTATTAAAGCCAATAAATTTGCAGCTTGTTCTTTATTTTTAATATTTTGAACAAGGTAATATTTATTATTAATGTCAGATTTAATGAATACTAATTCAGTAAAATTGCTTTTATTGTACAAGTATATACATATGATAATTAAGAATATAAATACAAGATATATTATAGTCATAAAATATTTTTAATATATAATATTATTTTATAAACATTTTTAATATATAAAATAAAATTTCTTTTTATTCTATATATAAAATTTATTAAGTATATATATAATGGGAAATTACAATCAAAAACCTGAAAATGTCGAAGCAAATGTTAAACAAAATATGCAATATCCTAAAACTAAAATAACTGGTCGTGATGTTCATAATAATATTGTCGCATTATTTAAAAATACTGAAACTAAATCCGGAGGGGATTATTCGGACTCTGATGGCACAGCAACAAATTTTTATTTGAATGCGAGTTTAAAAGATACTACACAAATTCCTACACGTAGAAATAGATATGCCAAATATGAAAAAGAAATTAACGATTTTCTAAATGGAGGAGGACCTTTACGAGATTCAGATATTAATGGTGATGGTACGGATATTAATGATGATGATACAAATAAATTATTTGACGGGGTAATCGAAAACTATGCTGATAATAGTGATATTGATGAATATGGTTGCGGATGTCAAAATTATAATAATTTAAATGGTGGAAAACATGATTCATCAGAACATGGTTTCTTCTATTCTACCGAAAGTAGCATAACTAGTTCATTAAGTGATGCAACAAAATATATAGTAGAAAAAGCCGAAGAAGCAATGGATGTTGTTCAAAAAACGTTTGAATCTGTATATGATTCTGCCAAAGATACTTTAGGATTTTCTAGCACGAGTGATAATAATAATTCAAAATTAGGTCAAGATGTATCAACTACAAGTTCTGAAAATACTACAAGTTCTAGTTCTAGTTCAAGTTCTAATTCTAATAACATGTCTACTGTTTCTTCAACTAGTAATATTAATTCAAGTTCTTCAAAAGGAGGCAAAAAACACGGAATGAAAATAATGCCTTTTTATTCTTCAACTACTACTGAATATCCTATGCCAAATAACAAAAGAAGATATTAATAAAAATATTATTAAAAAAAAACATGTTAAAAAATATTAACAAAAATTAAAATATAAAAAAAATCATTTATTTATTATTTTTTGTGATCATTATTGCTATTTTATATTACTTATATTTGCATTACTTGTTTTTGTATTACTTATTTTGTATTACTTGTTTTTGTCGGTTTTGTATTACTTGCTTTTGTATTCGTCGTTTTTACATTACTTGCTTTTGTTATTATTGTTGTTTTTGCATCAGTTGCTTCTGTTGTTTTTTCCTCAGTTGCTTTTTCCTCAGTTGGTTTTTTATCAGTTGCTCTTAAATTAATTGTTTTTGTATTTGTTGTTTTTGCATTAATTGTTTTTGTTTTTGTATTTGTTGTTTTTGTATTAGTTGCTTTTGTATCAGTTACATCAGTTGTATCAGTTGATTTTTTCTCAATTTCTTTTTCCTTAGTTGCTTTTGCATTAGTTTCTTTTGTTGTTTTTGCAACAGTTGTTTTTGTTGTTTTTGCATCAGTTACTTCTGCATCTATTGTTTTTTCCTTAGTTGTTTTTGCATTAGTTGCTTTTGTTATTTTTGCAACAGTTGTTTTTACATTAGTTGCTTCTGCATCTGTTGTTTTTTCCTTAGTTATTTTTGCAACTATTGGTTTTGTTGTATTGGTTGTTTTAATTTTATTGTTTATTATTTTTCTTGTTATTTTCCTAGTAGGTTTAATTAACGGAGTTTTTATATTTGATAATTTATCAAAATTGCTTTCTTCATCTGAATCATCGTCATTCGTATTTTTAGGTTTAAAAAACGAAGTTATAGGTCTTAATTTTTGTCTTCTATTAGTTTCTATCATTATTACTTTTAAAAATAATCTTTCAGGATTTTTATCAATTAGATCTAAAAATTGTAATGTTGGATTCATTATTTGTTTAGTAATATAAACAAGATAATCAAGTTGTAATTTATTTTCTATAATATATTCTCTATTTTCTATTATTTCGCCCTGTTTTAATTTATGACTATTTGGTTTAATTATATAAGCATATTGAATTCTATCACCTATTTGAGGTTTATTACCTGGATCTCTTAAAGCCATACGATCAGCTAATACTACATGAGCTATACTTGTTCTATCTGCATAAGTTCCTTTTAATGTTTTCGAAATTACGAATTTTTCTAAAAGATATTTATTAGACAATATTTTATTTAATTCATTTTCTACATAATTCAAAGCCCCTTGAGGAGAATGTTCATTTAATAATTGATCTACTACGCCACCAACTACAATTTTTACTATTATTGCATTATCACGTCTCTTTAAAACTATACCCATGGATTTTTGAAAACATATATCTGGATTCCTTTCATATAAATATCCTACATATCTTTTTTTTGATAATATTGCAAACGGCCATAATGTTTTTTCATATTGCAAATTATGAGGGGGAGGTTGAATTACGTTTATTATTGCTGAAGTTAGAATACCTAACCTAATACTCATTTTTAACGCATCCTTATTTTGCAAATTTTCAAGCGTGATACTATTTTTAATATCATATTTTATAAAAACACTATCAGTATCACCATATATACAAATTGGTTTAATACTGTATTTAATATTATTATAATTTAAAATATTAACAAATTCGTTAAAAGTCCATTCTATAAATTCTTCTCTATTAGTATATTTTTTATCTTTAGAATAATCATTAAAAGCATTAACATTTAAATTATAATCACAAAATAATAATTCATTATCACATAAATTATCATCAAATAATTTATTAATTCTTTCTTTATAATTAGCAAAATTATTATCAAAAGCACAAGTTGCTAACTCTGCAAATACTTTTTCTACAAAAGTTTTTGCCCCTAATAATTGTTCTCTACCTGTAGCGGTAGTAGAAGCTGCTATATCTTTATTATATATTGCTGATACTGAAGATCCTGTTTGTCCATATAATGAATTAGCTGTTACCTTATAAGCTAATTGCAAACCATCTAATACTTTAGATAAGAATTTATCTGTTTCGGCTACTGCTTCTGCTCTATTTCTCATAATTTTACGTTGATCTAATAAATGTTTTAAAATCTTCGGTAATATTCCAATTTTACCATCTTTTCTTTTAGCAAATCTACATACTGAAAAATTTATACCATCGGGATGATAATATTTTACATCTGTATATTTATAATCAGGCAAATTATCATATTGAGGATCTCTAACAACACATTCATGAGACATATTTTTTTGTATCATAGAACTTGGATACAAACTTGCATAATCTAATACTGTTATAGGATCATAATATAAACCTGTAATTGGATCTAACACTGTAGCACCTTCATAACCCTCATTCAAATTTTTTTCTTCTAGTTCATCTTTATATTCTTGAAATTCATTTAATTTCTGTTCTTCTCTTTCCAAATCTTTTTTTGTTATATCACATATCATATTATAATATTTTAAACTTGTTTCATTCACATTTTCATTATTTTTCATTCTTCTTAAAATTTCAAAATATTCATCATATTTCTGTTTTATATTTTTTACATGTTTTTTTTGTTTTCTCATTGCCAAAATATTTTTTTTCTTTATTTTTTTATCATTTTCAATTTGTTCTGGCGTTTTAATTTCTTCTATATAAATTTTCTCTTTTATGTCTCTTGCTTTCTTTTCTCTAGCTAATTGTTCTTTTGTTTTATTTTTATAATTTTTTCTCATTAAATGATTATCTTCTTTACACATTTTTCCTACTAAACTATGAATTTTTATTCCTTGGCCTCTTAAAAATATAAATGGTAAAGGAACATGACACACCATAGCCATACCTATATTATTAGTTAATACTTGTAATTTTTCCATCAAAATATTACATAATTTACAATCCTGAATACAATATTTTGCTACTAAAGCCCTATCTGCTGATGTTCCTTCTTGTAATTTAAACATATGTCTATATGGCATATCATCTTTAGCTTGACACCAATATAATTTATATTTTTTTTTAAATAAAATTTCTTTAACTTCATAAGGTAATATATTTTTAATATAAATGGCATCAAGGTCCTTATTGCCTATTTTTTTTATTTTTTTATCTATTTTTAAAACCATAAATTTTTTATTTTTATTAATATCTTCACACGTATAATCTGATAAACTATCATTATAATATATTTTAATATATCTTTCAGGATATAAACCATATGAACTTTCAGTATATAATATTGTAGTGTCATCTTGTTCTTCTATTTTTTTAACCTGTTCTTTTATAAATTCTTGAACTACATCGTCTAATTTATATGACGGCAATTTATAATCTCTTTGGATAACTTTTAACATATCAATATTAATACGACCTGTCATTTCGTAATATTTTAATTTATTATCACCTAAACCGGCAGAATTCAAGTTTTTTTTAACATATTCACAATTATAACTATTTAATCTACTTAATAGCGAAAATTCTCTTTCTATGCCAAGTTGTTTTGCTCTAACGAATAAATATTTATAATCAAAACCAAATATATTATAACCTGTTATAATATCTGGATTTTCTCTTAATATCAAATCTCGCCATGCCAATAAAACTTCTTCTTCCTTTTCATAAGATTCTACTTCTACACCTTCTATAGGATCACAAGAACCTAAAGTTATTATATGAGATTTATAACAATCAGCATTACCATAATAATTAAATGTTGTTCCTATTTGAATAACTTTATCATTTGGTCTTTTTGCCTTAGGAAAATTATCGAGATTCTCTGGCTTACATTCTAAATCAAAAGATGCGACAACGTATTTAACAATTGTATCATCTTCTACTTTTATAATATCTCTCCAATCACATTCTATATTATAAGTATTGTTAGAATCATTATTTATATTTTTATATTTCTTCGCCAATATTTTAGCATAACCTACTGACCATAAATCGCGTTCATGCATAAATCTTAAATTAGGCAACATATCAGCTTCATAAACTATAAATTCATAATTTTCTAAATCACATACACGATTTGTATATTTTTTATAAAAATGCATTCCTTTATCATCATAATCATAAAATAGTCTTTCATATACACGATAACTTATATAATCATTAAAATACAATTTCATAAATGTATATAATTTGTAATTAGTAAATTCAGTAAAAGCATGATGTCTTACAATCTCACAATCATATAAACTTTTTTTATCACTATCTCTAGTAATTTCATTTTCTAAAAGATGTTTAATAAAAGTTTGAGGTTTAGATTTATTTAAATACCATGAATCAGGAACCATTACATAGAAATATGGTTTAAAGTTATTTACTTTTACATATATCGTTTCATTAGTTTTAGTATGACCAAATAATCTTATTGTATAATTACCATTATTATTATCATCCGATTTATTACTATCACCATCAGAATCAATATTACTTGTTACAATACCTTTCTCATGATAATTATCCCAATACAAAATTTTAAATACTATGTCATTTTTAATATTAAGAGGTTTGCTTTTTGATATTATAACGTTTTTATTACATATTTTATTGTTATTAGTTTTATTAATTGTATTAGTTTTATTATTTGTATTAGTTTTATTATTTGTATTAGTTTTATTATTTGTATTAGTTTGATTACTAATATTATTAGTTTTATTATTGATTGCATTAGTTTTATTAATTGGACTAGTTTTATTAATTGGACTTGTTTTATTAATTGGACTAGTTTTATTAATTGGACTGGTTTGATTATTAATATTAGTTTTATTAATTGGTCTAGTTTTATTAATCGTACTAGTTTGATTATTAATATCAGTTTTATTGTTTGTATTCGAAATAGTTTTTATATTATTATTTGATTTTTTATCATCATCACTAGTTTTTGGAACTGTTTGTTTAATATTAGTTTTCGAAACTGTTTGTTTAATATCATTTGTTTTGTTTATGTTTTTTCTTTCCTCATTTTTAATACTATTGCTTAACATATAATTACTAGTAAATGATTGATATTATATATACAATAATATTAAATTTCATTTTTTATATTAAAAAAATGAAAAAATTATTTTAAATAAACACTTTTACATAAATATATATAAAATAAACATGAATCATATAAGAACTTATAATCAAATTAAAAAACATACGAGGATACCAGTAAATAATAAATTATTAAAAAAATTTTTTGAAGAAAAACATACGTTTCAAAGTATCATTAATAAATGTGAAATATATGACATTGATTCTAAAATTAAACATCGTTTAATAATACAATCAATAAGAAATGGTAATAATCAACATGTAAAATTTATTATAAGTAAATTTGGAAGTTGGGTATTAATTCATAATAATCACCAACTAGTTTTTGAGTTAATAAAAGCAAATGATATTGAATCAATATATTATATTTTTGAACATCACGTAATAAATTATAAAATCATTCAAGATTTTTTAATGTTTTCTGCAATTTATAATAAATTCATTATTTTCAAATTTTTGTATGAATTTTTAATAAACTATAATAAAGTAAATTCCAATACATTATTAGATATTTTTTGTTCATGTTGTAATAACGGTAGCTATAAAATAATCGAAATTATACGGAATAATAAAAATTTAAAAATTACGAAAGATGAACTTATTATTTTAATGGGTTTCGTTACTAAATTTAATCATATAAAAATAATACCAACGTTATGGCCTTATATTGTCAAATACAATTTAATAGCCAAATTAATTAATCAATCTATTAAAGATAACTTTTTAAAATTAATTACTGTTTTTCTTGATAATAAACTACTTACATTAACTAATGAAAATATAAAAGTCGATAACGAAAATATACATTTAGAAAAAATTATAACATATTCAACTTTTTATAATAGTTACCATATTTTAAAATTTATTGTAGAAAATTATAATCATAATATTAACATCCAAAATAATATAGAAAATTTTATTAATAACAATAATTATTATAATTGGACTTTAAACAAAAAGACATTTTTAATAATAAAAAAATATTTAGATGAAGATACAATACATAAATTATATTTATACACATTATCAAATAAATATATTATTAGGCGAAATGATAAATATAATAGTTATACAACGGCAAGAGAACATCATTTTTACATATTATTAAAAACTTTCATTCCTTTCATAAATATTAACAAGATTATGCAAGAAATAATAATAACTTTCCAAGAATCGATAAACCAAGATAATATATGTGTTTTTAGACATATATTTAAATTATTTAAATATCATAATTTAAATGCTACTGATCTTTTAAATAAATTGGATATTACTAAAATATTAAATGGCGATTCTTTTAACATTATTGAATATATTACAATCTATTATTATGATGAAAAAAGTTTATTACCTGATTCAGAAGAAATATTATTTACAATTATCGAAAAATATTTATTATCAAATGAATTAAAAGATAAAAAAAATCTCGTAAAATATATCTCTTTTATAAAAAAAGAAAAACTATACATTGACCTCCAACAAAATAACTATGAACTATTGATTAAAATTATATTAAATTATGATTTAAATACATTAAAAAGATATATTTTAATTTCTAAGCATTTGTATAATATTATTGATAGAGAAAGTTTATTAAATAATAAAAATATGAAAAATATAGATTTCAAGAATGATATAAATATGGCAAAAAAAATGTGTTTATTAAATAATTCTTTTAATATATTCGAAAATACTACTTATTTGAATGATGCTTATGATTACATGAGTAATAAATAATAAATTATTCATATTCCGGAATATTACTTGGCAAACCATCACGATTATCATTGGTTCCTTCTTCTTTTATTATTGGATTTTGATAAAATTCTACGCAATTATTTTCTTCTTCATTAACACTATTATATTCACTACGTTTTTCTTGACTCGATTGTTTATTTGATTTTTTTTCGTTATTTATATTTACTTTATTTATTTCTGAGGAAGATGACGAAGATGACGAAGATGATGATGATTTTTTAGATGGCGTTTTATTATCTTCTATTCTATTTGGTCTTGGTTTTGGTAACCTGTCGTGATGTTGTTGTTTCTTATGAAAAAATTTTTTATAAATAAATATAGATATAGAAACTACTAATATAACTATTAAAATATATAAATAATGTTTTGGTATCATTTTAAATAATGCAAAAATACTTACCAAATAACCACATATAGAACCCCATAATGTTTTTTTATCTAACACAAGTTCATTAGATTGATTAGTTTGTTGTTCTTGTTGTTGTTGTTGATTAGTTTGTTGTTGCTGATTAGTTTGTTGTTCTTGTTGTTGTTGTTGTTGTTGTTGATTAGTTTGTTGTTGCTGATTAGTTTGTTGTTGTTGTTGTTGATTAGTTTGTTGTTGCTGATTAGTTTGTTGTTGTTGATTAGTTTGTTGTTGCTGATTAGTTTGTTGTTGTTGTTGTTGTTGTTGAACTAATGGTTCTGGATGTTGTTGTATATTATTATTTGGATTTTCCATTATATAGATTTATTTTGGTAATAAAAAAATATTTTATCCGCACTATAATTAATTTTTATTAAGATATTTAATAATTGTATCTATTTGAGAATATAAATTTTCTAATGTAGAATTATTTTTTATTAAATAATCTCCTTTTATTGAATCTATATAAGATTCTGAAACATGTGAATCTCCGATATAACCATCTCTTTCTATTTTTATAATTATGCCATTTTTTTTTTTGATCATTTCTATTTCGTTTTGTAATCTACAATCATCAATTATTATATTTATATCAGTTTTTTTATCAATTTTATTTTCTAAATTAGTTACCCATAAATTATCTTGAATAGGTATTAAATTATTAATAAATTGTCTTCCGAATTCGGTACCTATAAATTGCATTGCTTGTCGAGGTGTAATATTCCATTTTGTGTCTATTTGATTCTTCAAGTTTCCGTATAATTGTTGATCATTAAAATTAAAAATAGTTTTACATATTTCTTTTACTGGTTCGGCAAAATTTAATCTGGTAAAGTCGTAATTTTTACAAATATATTCACTGACTGTTGTTTTACCACTGCCATAATGTCCTGCAACTCCAATTAATAAATTATTGTTCATATATATAATATTAATTATTAATAATTATTGTTAATAATACGAGTTATTTATTTCATTTTTTTTTGTCATTAACAAAAAATTATTAATAATTATTGTTAATAATTATTGTTAATAACATGATATTAATTTTATTTTTTATTATTAAATATATAATGTTAATATATAATTAACATGGATGATATAGGTATATTAGATTACAAAGGGATAAATAAAAATCCTTTAACCAATAAAGATTATAGTGATAAATACAAGCATTTAGGGTCTATATGGTCAAAATTACCTGCATATAAAAATAATAAAAAAATAATAGAAACTATTAAAGAAAATAGTGTAATACTTGTCGAATCTAGTACTGGTTCTGGTAAAACTGTATTAATGCCAAAATATACATTACATGCATTAAATTACAAAGGTAATGTAGCTGTAACTTTACCGAAAAAAGATATGACATTATCTTCTGCGAGTTTTAGCGCTGATACTTTAGATGTAGTATTAGGTGAAGAAGTAGGCTATCAATTTAAAGGTGATTCAAAATTTAGTAATAAAACAAAATTATTATATGCTACTGATGGAACAATTGTTGCTCGTTTAATTAAAGATCCTAAAATACCTGAATTAGATGCTATAATTATTGATGAAGCTCATGAAAGAAAAGTGCAAATAGATTTATTATTATTTTTACTAAAAGAAACATTAAAATTAAGAAAAGATTTTAAAGTAATAATTATGAGTGCCACTATAAATGTTGATTTATTTAAAGAATATTACAGTGATTTTAAATTTAAAAATTTAGTATTATCTGGTGATACTCATTATCCTATTACTTCATATTTTATAGATAAAAGCATGACTTATGCAAATAGGATAAATAGAGGATTTGAAATATTATTAGAAATATTAGAAAAAATAGATAAAGAAAAAAAAACAGATGAATATAATGATATTTTATTTTTTATAACTTCACAAAATGAGGCTTTTACTATGTGTAAAAGATTAAATAGTGTAATTACAAAAGAAAATGAAAATAAACAATGTAAAATATCATGTAATAATAAAATTTTATGTTTAGAGTTATTCGCTGGCGCTGATAATAAAAAAAAAGAATTAGCATTATCAAAAAATTATAAAAATCTAGGTTATACAGTAAAAATAATATTTACTACCAATGTTGCTGAATCATCATTAACAATTGATACAATTAAATATGTAATTGATTCTGGTTATGAATTAAATGATTCATTTGATCCATTAATTAGAGCTAATAAATTAGATAAAAAACTAATTACAAGGGCTCAAGCTACACAAAGAATGGGTAGAGCTGGTAGAACTGGTCCCGGTATATGTTATCATTTATATACTAAAGAGGAATATGAAATGTTAATGGATAAATACCCTAAACCTGCTATTTTAACTAGTGATATTACTAGTTCTTGTTTAAAAATATTAAGTTTGAGTAAAAATATTAATAAATTAAAAGATATGATTAGTGGATTTATTGAACCGCCTGTAGATGAATATTTAAATAGCGCAATTGATTATATACAAGAATCAAATTTTATATATAATAACGAAATCAATGCATATGGTGATTTATGTTCAAACTTGTTAGATGAACCTCAAGATTCTAAAGCTTATATTATTTCAAAATATTTAAATTGTTCTCATGAAGTTTTAAAAATTTTAGCATTAACAAATATTTCTAAAAATAATATGTCTTCCATATTTAGAATACCTTCTGATTATGGAAATACAAAAAAAGAATATGAAGAATATATTAAATTTAAAAAGAAAAATAAGCATAAATATGGTGATTATTTAAGTTTATTGTATATTTTCAATAAATTTATAAAAACAAAATCAAAAATAGAAAATAATACAAAAAATGAAAAAGAACGTAAGGAAAAATTAGATAAATGGTGTAAAGATCATTTTATAAAATGTGATACTTTTAGAAAAGCAATAAGAGAATATAAAAATATGAGACGAAAAAATATTCCAGAGAATTTTAAAATAACTGAGTATATTAAACATGATTTAGATAAAATAAAAAGCTTTGATTTGGATGATAAAATATTATTAACTTTTATCATAAGTCATAATATTGCTACTAGAAATTTATTTAATGATATTTATAGTACAATATTAACGAAAAGAAAAAATGTAAAATTAAATATAATGATAGATAAAAATTCATTCGTATCAGAAAAAGGAAAAGACATGCCAAAGAAAGTCGTTTATAAAATCTTATTTATAGCCGAAGGATTGCCTAATATAATTATCGTATCAAAAATACCAAAAAAATATTATGAGTATTGTTAGTTTTATTGATAATTTTGATATAATAGTATTATAAATATTATTATATCAAAAATACCAAAAAAATATTATGAGTATTGTTAGTTTTATTGATAATTTTGATATAATAGTATTATAAATATTATTATATCAAAAATACCAAAAAAATATTATGAGTATTGTTAATTTTAATTTTAATATAATAAGATTATAAATATTATTAATATTTTATAATAAAATATTATAAAAATTATACTTAATTTTATAATATATAATAAATATATAATTTAATTTAATTTAATCAAAAATATTTTTAATACTATAATATATAATTATATGAATTTAATATCAAGCGAATATTCTACTAATACATGTTTACATGGAGGTGGTTCTCCTATTGCTTATTTAAAAAACAGATTTAGCAATTTCTTTTCATCTCCAGAATCTTTAACATCTACTTCTGCTGCTTCAGAACAAATTTGTTATCCTAAAAAGAAATTAATTATAATAATTTTAGTATTATTATTTTTATTGTCTTGTTTATCAGTTGTTGCTTATTTTATTAAAACCCGTTACTACGATAATTATGAAAATTATGAAGAATCATATAGAAATAGACAAAGATATATTGATTAATTATAAATAATTATAAAATAAACTATCTATAACTTTTTTTTTATTATTAATATAATGGAAACATTAATATTCATTGATTGGGATGATACTTTATTTCCAACAACATGGCTAACAAAAAATAATATTAATATTAATGACAAAAAATATACTAAATTTTTTACGTTATTGGACGAAATTATTGATAATTTTTTTACATTAATTATAACAACAGGCAAAATTTTTATCGTTACTAATGCTACACTTAATTGGATTAAAATATCATCAAATATATTACCAAAAACATTACAACATTTAAAAAATATTAAAATAATATCCGCAAAACAAACATATCAATATACATATCCTAACAATGTACATCTTTGGAAAAAATTGTGTTTTAAAAAAATAGCAAACAAACATATGCAACAAAATAAAATTAACAATATTATTTCGATTGGCGATGCAATGTATGAATATAATGCATTAATTAATTTGTATTTTAGTAGCCATAAAAAATATTTAAAAGCTATTAAATTTATTCAATATTCTGAATATGAACATATCATAGAACAAATTACAATTTTATGTCAAAATATAAAAAATATTATCAACCATAAACAACATTTGGATTTGACGTTTAACAAGAATGATAAAAAAAATGAAAATATTTATTGAATTATTACAAAATTATTAATATTTAATTATTATAAATATGGGAATAAAGCAATATTGTAAATGGTTATTATCCTTAAATTGTAATTTGAGTTGTGATGATAATTACAAATATGATTATGTTTATATTGATATGCAACATATATTACACATAAATATTCATTATTCAGATAATGAAGAAATATTTTTTAATAATGTAAAAACAGATTTGTATTACTTGATTTCTAATTATATGGCAACTCGCAAATATATATTATGTTTTGATGGTCCTGCCCCTTATGCTAAAATGTTATTACAAAAAAAACGACGAATGGTAACTTATAAAGAAATAATTGATCAATGTATTAGTAATGGAATAGGTAGTAATGAAATAGTAAATGAAATAGGTAGTAATGAAATAGTAAATGAAATAGGTAGTAATGAAATAGTAAATGAAATAGGTAGTAATGGAATAGGTAGTAATGAAATAGTAAATGAAATAGGTAGTAATGAAATAGTAAATGAAATAGGTAGTAATGAAATAGTAAATGAAATAGCTAATCCAGATTTAACAACCAATAACATTTCTTTAGATTCTGACACTGATTCTATTGCTTTAAGTGATACAATAAGTATTGATGATAACTATGATAATTTATATTTTGATAAAAAATATAAATCTTTAAATTTAACTCCAGGTATGCCATTTATGGATAAAATTATTACTAATATAAAAAAGTTTGTTGAAAGTTTAAAATTTAAGTTTTTAAAAACTGAATTTGAAATAGTTGATAGTAATATTGTAGGTGAAGGTGAAATTAAAGTATTTAATGAATTAATTAAAAATAATAAGGATAATTATAAACATTTAGTAATATGTAATGATGCTGATGTTATAATTATTTCTATGGCTACGCAAATTAAAAATATATATGTTTTAATCAAATATCAAGAATCACACATTTTATATCCTGTTGATCAAATAATAAATAAAATAATAATTGATAAAATGAAATTAACGTTGAATGACTATCCTTACGATCATATAAGATATGATATTGCTTTTTTGTCAATACTTTTAGGTAATGATTATTTGCCTAAAGTTAATTTAATAAGTATAGATAATATATGGGAAATTTATGCTAAAATATTTTTATTGCATATAAATTATAAATTTTCGAATAACAAAAAAGAAATAACAAAATATGAAACTTTTTTTAAAAGTTATGAACCATTAACTTTTAATAATTATATGATTTCTTGTTTTTTCAAAGAATATACAAAAACAAAAAAAATTAATAAATACAAGAAAAACTTTTCATACAATAATTTTATTACAATTTTACCATCTTTATCAAATTATGTTGAAGGTTTATTATGGTGTTTAGATATGTATAAAAATGGTAAATATACACATCACTATTATATTAATGATACTAGAACTCCAAATCCTTTAGAATTATATACTTATTTTAATTATTTTGATAAACCTATAAATTGTGATAATAAAGACATATATTTAGAACCAAACCATAAAATTTATCCTTTATTAGTATTGCCTTATTTTGCTAGAAAAATTACTTATGAATATCAAAATATAGTATTCAAAAAATTATCATTTTTAAATAGTGAAGAATTTTGTAATACTTGTTCTAAATTAAATACTATTAACGAAATTTATAAAGGAAAATTATTACAAGCAAAAAAAGAAATGAACAACATTATTGACAATGAAATAGATAAAATAACAGAAACTGATATAACAAAAAAAAATATTAAAACTAATAATAGAAAAACTAATAGTAAAATAAATAAAGAAAATGAAACAAATAAAGATAAAATAAAATTAAGTAAAAATATTTCAGAATATAATAATGTTATTACAGAAAATAAAAAAAAGATGCAAGAACATAAAAAGAAAGATCATACTACAACATATACAAAAGAATATATACATAATGTAATTAAATATTGTAATGAATTAGTAGCAAAATAGTAAAATAATTTTGTTCCAGCAACTACTTCGCAACTACTTAGCAACTACTTAGCAACTACTTTGCAACTACTTCACAACTAATTTAATAAAAATTTATAACTTTTATTTACAATAGTTTCTAATAATTTTTTTCTATCTTCAAATTTATCAAATTCGTATAACAAATTAACATTGCCGATATCTTTATTTATATGTAGTAAATAATATTTTACATTATATAAAACATCAGGTTTTAAAATTTCATGATCGTGTTTTATACAAAAATATATATAATGTTGTTTTGTATTCTCAAGATCTTTAGTTCCCGCATGATCTATTACATATTCTATTATTACATTTAATTTTTCTTTTAAACTATCTTCATTATGTAAATATTCACATATTGTTATATTATTTTTATCATGTTTATATCTATTTATTAATTTTTTATGTGCTACATTATTACCAACTTTTCTAATTAATACTTGATTTGAATTGTCTTGAGGTTGAAATTGATATAAATTTGCCATTATTTTATCTTGATATTATTTTATGTTAATAAATTTTTATATAAAAAAAAAATTTGTTAATATAAAATGATTTTACATTTTATGTTAATAAATTTTTATATAAAAAAAAATTTGTTAATATAAAATGATTTTACATTTTATGTTAATAAATTTTTATATAAAAAAAAATTTGAAATTAATATATTAACGTATTAATAATATCAAATATATTACATTCAAGATGCTACCAAGTATTAGAAAAATAGCCAAATTTAATGTTATACAAAAAAAAAATAATAATAAATGTGATAATTGTAATCATACATCAATAAATTTTTATCATAAAGATAATATTACGTTATGTAGATATTGTTATATCGTAACGAGTTTAAATTACGGATATTTGAACGAAGTAGAATTATATTATTCTAGATTATCACAATTAGATATTATAGCAAAAACACGAGAATATTATAATAATAATAAAATAATGCCTAAACCAGAAGAAATAGATATTAATATAAAAAAATCTGATATTAGTTTGATAGAATTGATATATTTATTAAAAGGTAATATTAAATTTGATAATAGTAATTATAAAATATTTTTTACCGATAATTTCCTAATTGATTTTGACACAAATAACAGATTATATTATGATTTTGATTTTGATAATTTTGATGATGATATTAATAGTAACAAAGACAAAAAAAATAAAATTAGAAAAAAAACGATGCCAATAATTAAAACAAAAAATACAAATACATATGTTAATTTTTTCCAAAATAAAAATTGAAAAAAAATAGTTTAAATTATAACAATAAGTAATCTTTATAAATATAAATAATATAAACTATTAATATATATAATGTCTTTCATTATCAATAGAAAATATAAAATATTTAAGGATAATATCTTAGGCAAAGGCGCTTTTGGCAAAGTATATAAGGGCATATATGTTGGTCCAAGTAATCAACTAATGACACAAGGGATGGATATTGCAATAAAAGAAATGTCGCAAACAAATATAAATAATTTACCAAAAATGAACGGAACACCAAATGAAATAATGATAATTAAAAAACTAGTTGGTAAAAAACATTTAAATGTAGTAACATTTTATGATGTGGTAGAATTTGAGGATTATACTTATATTGTAATGGAATTATGTGAAAATGGTTCTTTAAGCTCTTTATTATATGATTTAAAATATAAAAACAATACAACATTAAATTCATCATTTGTAAAATTTTACTTTTCGCAAATAATTAGTGGAATGTTATTTTTACATAGTTTAAATATAATGCATAGGGATTTAAAACCGGAAAATATATTATTAACTAATAAAAAATCTACATTAAAAATAGTTGATTTTGGCTTAGCTAAATATTTGGAAAATGATAATTTAACAACTACGATGTGCGGTAGTCCTCAATATATGGCTCCTGAATTAGTAAGATATCAAAATTATTCTAGTTCAAGCGAATTATGGACTCTTGGGATAATATTATATGAATTGGTATATAATAAAAATCCATTTTATAACTGTAGAAGTCATAAGGAATTATTTGACCAATTTATTAACCAAGAAACAATTGTCATACCGGAAAAAAATAAAAACGGTAATATTGTTCCTGAATCATGTATTAATTTACTTAAAAAATTATTAGAAAAAAATACAATTAGAAGATTAACATGGGATCAATTATTTAATGAACCTTTTGTATTAGAATCACATGATTGTTATAAACAAATTATTTTAGAAAGAAGTCAAAATATTAATACATCACCATCAATTAATAATAATAATAAACAACAACAGCCAATAATCACACCAATTAAAGTAGCTGAACCTACTTTTTCTAAATCTCAAGTCAATCAAGTAATAGATAAATTTATAATTATTGATGATTACGAATTTGATAAACAAAAAAATAATTCAAATAGTGGTTTGTTTCAAATGGAAGAATAATTATTCTTCTATTATATCGTCATAAATTTTAATATTAAATTTACTATCTTCTTCATCATATCTGTGTTTTTTTATTGCATTTAAACAATCTTTGGCCATTCTAAAAGTCGGATTTACATCAGGTTTTTTCTGTTTTATTAGTTCTAAAGCATCTTTATAATTATAATAATCACCATTCGGTAATCTTTTACATCTCATAATATAATATAAAATTACTGTGACTGACCTACTTAAACCCATGAAACAATGTATTAAAATATTTTTTCCATCACCTTTCATTTGACTTTCTATTATCGTTTTATATGCATCTTCTAATTCATCTTCTATAGTATGTTCATTATTATCATATAAATTATATGTTTTATAATCTATATCAGATTCAAATTTGTTGCTAATTTCTGCCGTAACATTTATTATTAAAGATATATTATAATTATCTATAGTCGATTTACAGGACGCATTTATAGCTGAACCTAGATAAATATTATCTATTATATTAATTGGATCAGAATATAACCATACTATTTTTTTAAATAAAGGAACTTCTTCGTAGATTCTTGTATTAACTTCATTTTCCTCTTGAAATTCATTACAATTTAATTGATGATCAGACATTTTATCATTATTTGCATGTTTTTTTATGTTTATAGGTTCTGTATTAAATGCATCTACTATTTTATCACATAATACGTTATATGTTGCTGTAACATAATTAAACATTTTGTATATATATATATTAATATATTATAATATCATTTATAATATCATTTATAATTTTTAATATCAATTTTTTTTAAACAAAACAAAACAAAACAAAACCAAACAAAACAAAACAAAACAAAACCAAACAAAACAAAACAAAACAAAACAAAACAAAACAAAACAAAACAAACCAAAACAAAACAAAACAAAACAAAAAAAAACCAAAACAATATAATAATTAGGATAAAAAAATTATGAATTAAAATAAAAAAAAATATGTATCAAAATGGTTTATTTCATGATTGATTTTTTGGAAAAACATGTATTACATTTTAAATATTGTATTTTGTTTTCTTTGATTATTTCTGTATCTAGATTTTTGCATTGATTACAAAATACATATTTATTGATATAATTTTTTAAAACATTTTTAATACCATTTTCTTTATATGTTCCATTGATAACAATATTATTATTACCATCAATAATTGAACTCGTTTGTAATTCACTATCTATAAAAGTTTGGACTTGTTCTATTGATCTTTTTAATTCATTACATACTGTTTCAAAATTTGTTATGCAAGTTTTTTTATTAAGAATTTGAAATGTTGGCTGAGTTAATTTAATTTTAGTTTTACTAGAGGCTTGGTCGTAAGCACGATTTAACAAAAAATTTATTGAATATTCCATTTTATAATTATTTTATTAAGTATATATTTATGTATTTATATTATGAATATTATTTCATTTTTTATTTTGTCGTAATTTTCTTGTTTTTATAGTATTTTGATGAATAAAATATTGCCGCAAGAACAAGTATAATCAAGACACACCAAAATATATATCTCATATAATTACTTTGAGTATTTATTTCAACCATAAAATTTTCTTGAGCAACAATAGCTTGAGAACTTGGTTCGGTAGTGGCGATAGTAGCGGTAGTAGCGGTAGTGGCGGTAGTAGCGGTAGTGGCGGTAGTAGGGGCAGTAGCGGTAGTGGTATCGGGATTAGTTGCTAATGTTGCGGTAGTATTTTGTGTTGGTAAATTAAAATTATCAAATTTTCCATTACCTTTATAAATGTAGGAACATTTACTTGCTGTTTTTTGCAAAATATTTTGTGGTATATCATCGTTCCAAGCACTAATATTGCTCATATCTACGCCTGATGCTTCCATCAATTGATGACTAGTTTGTTCTAAGCATTTCATATTTGTTAGTCTTGGTCTTCTATATCTTTTTGCCCAATCATCACGATTTTTAAAAGTATTATTAGGGATTCTAGATACTTTTTTTCTTCTACTTACAAGGTCAGAAATTTTTGCCCATAATGTTTTCTTTTCTTGTTTAGGTTGTTCTTGTTCTTGGTTCATTGGTCGTGATTCTGTTTGTTGTGTTGTTGGTTCAGGATTACTCATATTTATTATATTATATTTATAGATATAAATTTATTAAAATATATAAAAATAATTATTATTTGTTATAATTATTATTTATTATAATTTATTTTATAAAATTATTATTTATTATTTAAAATTTTTTCTTCCATTATAGTTAAAATATTATTTAATGTAGTAATATCTAAATTAGAAGCTAAATGTGATATTAATAATAATTCATTTCTAGTAGGCGTCCCTTTTAAATCGCCATCTTCTATTAATGAATTAATTTTGTTATAATGCATAAAATAATTTATATTTTCACAAATAATTCTTCTTTTTTCTAATAATTTTTTTTTGTTATTAGAATTTTTATAATTAGTTAAAAATTCTATACTTATTTTATTTTTATTAATATTTGCTAAATTTATTATTTTAAAACATAGATCATATGGTAATAATGGCATATCTTTTGTATAATAATGTTTATATAAATCAGTATTGTTATAAGCTGGTATTAAACATCCTATTACATTATTTTCAGGTTTATGACTTAGTTTATAATATGTTTTTTTATCATTTGGTAAAATAAAAATCATATTTGTTAATATATTTATATCTAAATTAGATGCCATTCTTAATATTAACTTTAATTCTGTTATAGATGGCAAACCTAACCATTTTTTTGTATGATCAATAGTAGGAATATTATTTATGCGCATATATTTAATAATATTATTACATTCAATATTTCTATTACACCAAAAATTACATTTATAATTATCATACATTATATCTGCCCCATTTAATATTTCATTAATATATGCAAAATCGTAATCAGTTATTTTGAAATATTCTTCTGCTTCTTTACTACTTTCTTCTTGTCTTATTTTGGCGTAATTAATAAATTTTTCCGCTAATGATAAAGGAATGATAGGACATTCTTTTTTAATGAACATATCGTAAATATCTAAGGAAAATTTATTTTTAATTTTACAATATTCATATTTGTTTGCTACACTTTTATAACTTATGCCATAATTAACACACAATTTATTATTTACTGCTTCTCTTAAATAATAACACCATAAAGTTAATTTTTTAGAATTTTTTAAACAATCGTCAGTTAATTCAGATAATCCACTTTTTATAAATTTATCATATGAATCTTTACAATAACTACAAGGTAAAACTTTACCTAATATTTTAAAAAATGTAATATAATTTTTTTTTTTATTTTCATTAGGTTTATCTGAATATGCATAACATATACTGGTTATTAAAATCCACATATGAGGTCCCCATATTTTAGTAACCATACTATTATTTTTATCACTATTACATTTGGCCCGATAAGATTCATATTTTTCATTTACTTGAGTAAAAGAAATAACATAATTTTTATTCAATAATTTGTTATAATAATTATGAATATTAAATACCCATAAAGTTAAAGAATTACGATTATCAAAGACATTTTTTGATAATTTAAATTCTGGATTATTGATAACTAATTTATAAGATTTTCTAGATTCTTTATTAGGTAATACATATTTTAAATATGTATAAAAATTATAATAATCTTCTTTTTCTTGTTCTGAAGGTTCTAAAGGATAACTATAGGCTATATTATGCATACTTTCCCATGTACTAGTTCCCCAATAATTTGAATATATATCATTTTCCATATATAAAATAAAAATGAAAATATAATACTTTAATTATATCTTTATATATAAATAAGTATAATAATACATATTTATAATGCAAGATAATGAAGGCTGGACTTTGGTAAAAAATAACAAAAATAAAAAAAAGAACAATAATACTAATAGTTGTTCAGGTTCTAGTTGTAATGCTAATAGTTGTAATGCTAATAGTTGTAATGTTACTAATAATGATGCGATAGTATTTAAAAAAAAACAAGAAAAAAATACAATTCTAGTTCCAAAACAAAATACTAATAGAACGAATCCCGATTATCAACGTTTATATAAAATTGAAAAAGAAATTGAAGATGATAGTTTTACAATTGAGAAAATAAGTAAAAAATTGCAAAATGACATTATCCAAAATAGAACAAGATTAAATTTAACAAGAAAAGATTTGGCTATTCGTTGTAATATCAAAGAAAATGTTTTGAAATCTTATGAAGATGGCTTAGCTGTCCCACCTAATGAACATTTAATAGCCATGTCAAAAGTTTTTGGAGTTAGTTTAAAAAAAAAATGATAAAAAATACATACAAAGATTAAAATATATGATATTTTTATACGTTCATAAAATACCCTTATAATATTTGATATTTGTTATATGATATACTTTTAATTTGAATTTATATTTTTTATTAGTTGATAATTTATAATAAATTTATAATGAATGGTTGTTTACAATAAATCAATCATAATTTATTTATTATTTATTATTTATTATTTATTATTTATTATTTATTATTTATTATTTATTATTTATTATTTTAATTTTAATTAAATAAAAAATAAATTCTAATCTATTAATATAAATGCCAAATCACTTAGCCGATATGTTAAATGCCCAAGAAGATGAAGATTTATTTGAAATGGAAGGAGGTAAACGAAGACGAGTTGCCAAGAAAGGATCAAAAAAAGCTGCATCAAAGAAAGCTTCAAGAAAAGGATCAAAGAAAGGATCTAAAAAGACCTCAAGAAAAGCCAAGAGACAAGTTGGTGGAGCCAAAAAAGTAAAGGCTGAAGCCCCTAAGAAACATTCTAGAAAAGCTAGAAAATCACACAGAAAATCAAAGAAACAATCAGGAGGAGCTAAAAAAACTAGAACCCCTAAAGTTAAAGCCCAAAGAAAATCAAAGAAAGCCTCAAGAAAAGGATCAAAGAAAGCCAGACGATCTAGCAAACATTAAATAAGTTAATTTGTATTAATTATTTGTAATTTATTATATATTCATTATTTTTTATAACTACATATATCATCGTTAACAAAGTAACTTTATCATATTCGTAATAATTTTTTTTTATAATTCATGACATTTAAAAATACAATACGAAACATATATTAATATTGCTAAAAAAAAGCAATCATAATAATTAAAAATAATTTTAACCAATCAAATCCATAACATCTGAACATCCTGAAGATAACGATAATTTACTCATTCCATCTAAAGACATATTGTCACAATAATTATCATTATTATCATTATTATCATTATTTTCATTATTATTATTTCCAATTGGTTCAGGTTCAGATTTTACATAATATGTGTTATATCTATATAACAAATAGATTACTAGCACCATTACTAATAATAATATTATTCGTTTAATAGTATCCATAATTTATATATGTATATATCAATATTTTTTTATTAATCAAAAATCACATAAAAAAAAATGATTTAATAATTATTATATAATTACTATATTACATAAATAACTATAACAATGAATATACCATGGACAGAAAAATATAGACCAAAAGTATTAAATGATATAATTGGTCAAGATAATATTGTCAAGTTATTTAAATCCTCAATAACTTCCGGTGAATTGCCTCATTTATTACTATATGGACCACCAGGAACAGGTAAAACTAGTATAGTATTTGCTTTTGCTAAAGAATTATTTGGACCGAAAAATTATAAAAACAGAATAGCAGTAATTAATGCCTCAGATGAAAGAGGCATTAATGTAGTCAGGGAAAAAATATTAAATTTTACAAAAACAGCCTTATCTAGTAAAGATCCAAATTATCCATCACCAGAATATAAATTAGTAATATTAGATGAAGCAGATACTTTGACGACTGAAGCACAAACCGCATTGAGAAAAATATTGGAAGATAAATCATCACATACGCGGTTTTGTTTCATATGTAATTATTTAAATAGAATAATAGAACCAATTATATCACGTTGTAATAAATATCGTTTTAAACCATTAAATAATGATTCAATATGTATAAAATTAAATAATATCGCAATACAAGAAAATTTAATTATTGAACCAGAAATTATTCAAGAAATTGCAAATATAAATGATGGAGATCTAAGAAAATGTATAATGACTTTGCAAAATTTAAAATATATGAGTAATAATATTACTAAAAATACAGTTAGACTAATGTTAGGAGTAATAGATGATAATATGATTAATAATATTAAACATATTTGTATTAACAATAATGGTAATGACACTGATATAATTAATTTAGCAAAATCATTGTTATCTTTTAATATTTTTTCAATGTTATCAATTATTTGTGAATTGGTTATTATGTCCGATTATGATGATTTAACTAAAAGTAATGTAATATCGTATTTTTTAATAATCGAAAAAAGAATTTATGGAGGAGCTAACGAATATTTACAAATTTTAAGTTTGTTGATGCATATCAAAAATACTATCCATAATAATCATCAAAATAATAACAAACAAAAATCAGCAAAATAATCATCAAAATAATCATCAAAATAGTCATCAAAATAATCATCAAAATAATAACAAACAAAAATCAGCAAAATAATGATAAGAATAAATGTGATAAAAATCAAGATAATAAAAATTAAAATGACAAAAAATTATAAAAAATAGAGATAATAATTTATAATTATTATTATTTTTGCACATTAATGATTTCTGATCCTAATTTTTTAATTAATTTATTCATAGTTTCATCATTATATTGATCATTTAGCCATTGATTAATAGTTAAATTGATTTCTTTAAAATATTTGTCACGTAATTCCGTAATATTATATGAATAATTTCTGATAATATTCCTAAAAGATTCGCCTTGTATTTTGATATATTTTATAAATTTTTTAATTAATAATTTTCTATCTAAATCAGCAAATTTAATTCGTTGTTCAACATACCATAAAGCCCATACAGCACAAAACCCACCAGGATCACCAATATTTTTATTACATTTTTCTACGGATTCTAAATATTGGAAACCTATTTTAGGTTCAAATTCAGAAGGGGAAATGTATTTTATATTTTTATTGATATTTTTAAAAGTTTTTGTAATAATATCATCTAATATTGTTGGATTATAATCAAAAGATACGGGATGTGAGGAACCATGAGGCTCAAATCTTTCTATTTCATTTATTTTTTTATCATAAATCATGAAATTTGAATGAGAACCATTACTTAATTCTATACCTAATGGAACGATTATGAATCTTTTGTTTTTATTATCTAGGGCTTCTTTAAAATTTTTTACAAAATTTTGAGCTAAATGTAAATTATTATTAATCCATATCATTTCAAAATTTAAAAATTCGCATCTTGTATTTGGTTCTATTCCTATACTTTTATAATAATCACATAGTTTTCTATTTTCCATAAAATTATCGTCTACGGTAGAAATAGTTTCGTTATATTTTTTTAATATATATATCAACCCAATCAATACATCTAACGTTGTTCCAGTATATGTACAAAAAGAAACTTGATAGTTACATGTTTCAACTTTAAATGGTTCTTCTTTTTTTGTAGGATATGATTTTAATATTGATTTAGTTTTTTTATATTCATCGTAATATTTCAATATAGTGTTTTTAATAATATTTAGACATAAACTATCTATATTAATTTCAGTAATATCATTATTTAATTTTTCATTCTTAATATATTTTAAAAGTTCTCTAATTATTTCTTTTTCTGATTTTTCTATTGGCTTGGCCGAACATAAATTTTCCCAAGCTTCCTTCCAATTACAACATTTTTGTTTATAATTTACTAAAACATATAAATAACTTTTCGCTACCATTAGTAAAAAATCTTGGATTTCTTCTTCTAAAACATAATCAAAAGGTATCTCACCTTTTTTGTTGCTTAAAAATACATTCAGTTTTTTTTTAGTTAATAAATCATAATAATTTTTCCATAATTTATTTTTTACTATCAAATGAAAACACGATTCATGATTATTATTTTGAAAATTTAAATTTGTCCCGTCTATTAAGTATTTTATAAATTTTTTGTTATTATTTTCTAAAGCAATATGTAATGGTAAATTACTTTCGTAATTATAAATATTAAAATTTATATCATTTGATATTTTATTTTCATATTTATCGTATAAAATATTAAATAATTCAAAATTATCATCAGCTATTAAATAATGCAATATTGTATTACCAAAAATATCTTGCATATCTAAATTACAATTATTTATAACAAGTAATTCGAATATAGAAGCATTATTATTTATGACTGTATATATTAATGGCGTAAAATGATATTCAATATCTTGCGCATTCAAATTAATACCCATTTTTATTAAATTTGGTATTAATTTTGAAACATTATTTATTATTGCTAAATGTAATGCATTATAGCCCTCGTTGGTTTTTGCATTAATATTTTTAATATATTGTAATATTAATTCACAAATTTCATATGATTTATTAACAATTGCGATATGCAAAATGTTATAATTATTCGGCATTAAAATATTAATATTTGACCCTTTAACAATTAATAATTTAACGACATCATAATTTTTAAAATGAACTGCGTAATATAAAGGTATAAAACCATCTCTGTCTTTCATTTCTAAAATTGAAATGCCCACATTTTTTTCATCATAATCCAATAGTAATTTTATCAAATTATAATAATTATATTTTATTGGTAAATACAAAATAGTTTTACCATCTGCATCTAATATATCTAAATATGCACCATACTCTAATAATAATTTCACTAATTCTATATTATTATTAATTATTGCATAATTTAATAAATAATTGCCATTTTTATCATTTATATTTATATTAATATCTTGAGGATTATGATTTTTAATATTTATTATTAATTCTTGTAATTTATTATTTTGTATAAATTCAAAAAATTTACTCATATATATATATTATATAAATATATTATTATATTTCACAAACAATATCTTTTTCACCTTCAAATACATTACCATGTTTAAATAATTCACAATCTACAGCGACTGATTTTAACGCCATTTCGAAAGGTTCAATTAATTTTTTTTTATCTAAAGCTAGTTTCATAATTTTTTGGTCAACCGTCATTTTTTCTGATTCATGAACAGCTAAATATATATATATTTTGATTTTTCTTTTTTCCTCAGGCATCATTTTATGAGAACAAAATCTTACTCCTCTGCCCATAATTTGCAACATCCTACTATAATTCCAATATGGTTCTAAAATATGTAATTGTTGTACATTTGCCCAAGATATACCCTCTTTAGTACTTGGAGTACCCAAAACAATTTTAATATGTTTTCCAGTATGATTATTATAATTATTAAATACTGCTTTAATTTCAGCGCGATGTTTTTGAGATGTTTCTCCTGACCATATTGCGAATCTTTTTTTACCTTTACCATTACTTAAATAATTTTTATAACCGAAAGCTTCCAAAACACATACTAAACTTTTAATACCCCCATATTCTTTAAAATTACTATAAATAAATATTGTTCCAGAACAAGAACGGATTTTTGATAATATTGAATAAAATTTAATAGAATATTTTTTCAAATTATCTAAAGATAAATTAACATCTTTCAAAGATTCATAACCATCTTCATTTATATCTTTGTTTGGAAATGCTATATTAGATATGATTCTTGATCCTAATAAAAAATTCTGTGGTAATTCTTCTATTTTTTCTCCTTGAAAATCTTTTAACAGTCTCATATTTTTTTGTTCTTGTTGTAATGCCGTTAAATAACTTTTATATTGGAAATTACTCATATGGCATTTTATGTATTTTATTTTATTTTCGGGATAAACGTAAGGCGGGGCTCCGCGATAGTATGATATATGACCTTTTACATATTCTTTAAATTTATCTAAATTTTGTGGTTTGATTATTGTTATTTTTTTACCTTCTTCATTTGTTATTTTTTTCATTTTTAAAAATTTTTTAACAAAATTTAAACCTGTTGGCATTTCTTTTTGTAATTTTAATAAATTTACTGTTAATGCAATTTCTGAAGGCTTATCGAACATTGGTGTAGCGGATAATAATACTATTTTAATATTTTTAGGCGCATCTTTTATAGCTTGATATATTTCTTCATAATATGTTCCAGTTTCAGAAACAATATTTTGAACTTCGTCTATTATCAAAACAGTATTTTTTAAATTTATTGTATTTTCTTTTAATGCTCTTACGAATTTATTATATGAAAATATTTTATAATTTTTATAAATTTTATCGTTACTTTTTTCAATTATATTTAGATACTCTTTACTTTTTGGATCCAATTTTTTTAATAATTGTCTTTCTTTATCGCTAATATATTTGTTACCAGCACATTCGCTCCTTAATTCGTCTAACATATTTCCTATTAATGAAGCGGGTGTAACTATTACTACTTGTTTAAGATTTACCCATGCTTCTGCTATTCTTATTGCCGTACATGTTTTTCCTGAACCAATTTGATGAAATACTAGAACACTGTTATTATTACTTTTTGGACCTAAAAAATCAGCTAAAAATAATTGAGGGTTTTGCAAGGTAAATTCTTTAGGAAAACATATAGAATCAAAGGATTTTGGCCTTTTTGGAATAGTATATTTTTTATATCTTTTAGTTATATCACTCATTTTATGTATATATATTACAATATATATTTGATACTTTAATTAAAAAAAAAATGATATTTTATTCTCATATATATAAAATTATATATATTATTAATAAAAGTATATATATAACCTAATATGGCCAAAACTAACAATACCAAACCTCAAGATAAAAAAAATACCAATGTTCTTGAAAATAAAAGTAATAGTAAAAATAGTCAAACAAATAAACAAGCAAATACAAAACAAACAAATACAAAACAAACAAATACAAAACAAGTAAAACCAAATGAAGAAGTTGAAAAAGTTATTGAAAAAGTTAAAGTTGCAAAAGTTGAAAAAGTTGAAAAAGTTGAAAAAGTTGAAGAAGTTGATACAAAAACTGAAAATGATTCTAGTTCTAAAAGTAGAGGAAGACCTAGTAAAGGTGTTAAACCTAATGCACATAAATTACAACCTACTAAAGATACTACAAAAAATGTTACAGCAAAGCCTGTAGAAAAAAAAGTGAAAAAATTTAAAAGCACAGTGTTATTTAATTATTCAGGAATTAAAAAAGTAATACAATCAATGGTTGATTTAAATATACATGATATTTATAAAGAAGAAGAAAAACCAAAAATATTAATTAGTAAAGTGTCAGGTTATATAATTGCCGCAATGTTAGAACATATGATAGAAAAAATATGTAAAAATGTTTTGCCTTGTATCAAAAAAGATAAAGCAAATATGAAACATATCGATAAAAATAGTATATTACTATATCTTAATAATGATCCACAAATGCGTTATATTAGACATTTGTCTTCGGGTTTAGAAAATATTAATTTTAATACATTAAGACCAGCAATGGTAAAAGATGCTTTTAAACATGTATTCGATGATATAGAAAATTATTGTATTATTGATTTTGATGGGGAAAACTTTTTATTAGGTATGATGGAAAAAATGCTTTCTCAAATTGTCCGTTATATTTTACATGTTATGTGTCATAGTAAAGCTACTACTATTAGTGAAAAAAATACATACTGTGCAATCGATATTTTTTTTACTAACGAACCTATTTTAGGTGATTCAATCAAAGATTATGCTAAAACTTCTGTTAATAATAATTTGGAAAATATTATAAATAATGATGCTAATGATGAAGAAATGAATGAAAATGAAGTGACGACACAAAATAATGAAGAAACAACAAAGACATTAAAAAATAATAAAAATACTAAAGTTGTAGAACAAAAAAAAAAAGTTACTAAAAATGTTAAAAAATCAGAAAAAACAACTAAAAATAATAAGGAAGAAGATGAAATACAAAATAATTCTGATGATGAAATCCAAAATAATTCTGATGATGAAATCCAAAATGAAACACAAGGCTCAGATAATGAAGACCAAGACTCAGATAATGAAGACCAAGGCTCAGATAATGAAGACCAAGGCTCAGATAATGAAGACCAAGATTCAGATAATGAAGTCCAAGATTCAGATAATGAAGAACTTGCTGCTATAACAGATGATGATAATGATGATGATGAAGAAGAAGAAGAAGAAGAAGATATAAAGCCAACTAAAAAAACATCAAATAAAAAATAATAATTTTTAGAAAATAAAATTGATTTAATTTTTTTATATTAAAAATAGACATATTATATAATATATACATGTCTCTTAATAAAACACATAAATTATTAACATATAATATCGAACAATTACAAAATTTTAATATAATCACAATTAAATTAAAAAATGAATTATTAGAAACAATTAATAAAGGAATTTCGATAAACAAATTTCCGAAATTTACTAGATTATGCCTACAATTAAAAACAACATGTTATAATAGGAATAAAATGGAAGATTATACAAATATTATAAATTTATTAAATGAACTATATGAAAATAAATATTGTTTTAACCAATATAATTGTTTAATAAATCAAGACGAATTATTAAATTTAACAATATCACAATGTCAACAACAAGCAATTAAAGAAATTATACAATTTTTATTATCTGATGGTAATTTCTTTGGTTTATATGGCTATGCGGGAACAGGAAAAACAACTTTATTAACAAAGTTATTAGCATTGTTAATTAAAAATAGATATATTTATTCTTTTACATTAACTGCTCCAACAAATAAGGCGGTTGATGTATTAAAATTAAATTTTCTAAAATGTATAGATGAAATTTGCGAACATTATTTAGGCGAAGAAAGTATTGATTGGCATTATACTAAACAATTACATGAATTAAAAGATAAAAAAGCTATTAAAATAGAATTTGTTACTATCCAAAAATTATTAGGTTATAAAATGACTCATGATACTGATGGTAATGTAGTTTTTGAAAAAAATAATTTGGATAAAAAAGTAACTAAACATATTAGTAATTATAATATTATAATAATTGATGAATGTTCCATGTTAAATGTACAAATTGTAATTGATATATTTAAATTAGTAAATAAAAATCCTACTGAAACTAAAATTATATTTTTAGGCGATCCTGCTCAATTACCACCCGTAAATGAAAAAACTAGTTATATTTTTAATACACTCGATAAAGAATTTAATGATGCCATTATTAAAAAATATTTAGATGATGAAAATAACCAAATGGTAAGTAAATTAAAAAGTGATATAATAAATTTTCCTAAATTTACAATGACAAGTGTAGTAAGAACAAATAATTCCAAGTTAATACAGTTATTAAGTGAATGTAGAAAATGGATAGTAAATGAAATAAAATGTCCTAAATTTGCTGCATTTAAGGATGAAAATATAGTTCTATATAAACATGATAAAAATATAAACAAAACCGATTCACAATGGTTTAAAAACTATATCAAGTATATTAAAAATGATCAAACAAATTATAATAATGTTATATTAACATGGACAAATAATGAATCGTTAAATTATAATAATAAAATTAGAAATATGACTTATGGTGATGATGTAAATTTATATGAGGTCGGTGATATTATTATTATGAACGATTATTATAATTGTAATGATAATGAGCAAAGCGGACCTTTAGGTAAGCAAAGCGGACCTTTAGGTAAGCAAAGCGGACCTTTAGGTAAGCAAAGCGGACCTTTAGGTAAGCAAAGCGGACCTTTAGGTAAGCAAAGCGGACCTTTAGG
>Ga0208826_1000182_pt1 | contig 72490 bp, 51 predicted proteins | sample AD_UKC115_MetaG_FD_184451 | JGI IMG/M metagenome (GOLD analysis project Ga0208826, IMG submission 184451) | Active sludge microbial communities of municipal wastewater-treating anaerobic digesters from Hong Kong - AD_UKC115_MetaG (SPAdes)... | ecosystem: Engineered > Bioreactor > Anaerobic >... | reverse complement strand
TCACGACAAGTAACACAACCGATGCTGCTTTCATCTTTACCTCCTACCCTCCATTGGACAGCTTTCCCTGCTGCCTCTGCTTACACTATAGCATTCTGCTTGGGAATCGGCAATATGAAGTCACAAGAACCGGTAATAATACTGTATGGCATGACCATCGGCCATGGATAGGAACGACAGGCCCTCATGTGTCGTCAGGCATGTTCGCGCTGGGCGGGCTGGTGCGTTACTTGACAACCGAGACGCTGTGGTGGTATATTCGCTCCGGGTTTCGGAGTTCACAGTTCCGGCTTTCGACAGAGAGGTCGGGACACTGCCCGTATCAGCCGGCAACTCATGGATGATGCGGCCCAGCATCCGGGAGGTGAATCCGATGGAGAAAGCGCAAGCACGGCCTCAGACCGAGGTCAGCCCTGCTGTTGCGATGCTCGTCGTGATCCTGGTTCTGGTCATGGCGGTCGGGATGGTGCTCTATGCGATGCAGCACGGCTCGATCGGGAATGCCTCTCCAGGCTCAAGCCTCAGCAGGGGCCGGGCGATAAGCCCGACGTCTCGCGGTACGGGCGCGAAGTCGCAGCCCACTCCCGCGGCGGAGAGCGCCGGATCGTCGGCGGCTTCGCAGAAGCACTAATTCGCACAGTTTCCACGTAGACCTGGGGGGTGCAGCACGGTGTCGCTGCATCCCCTTTCCTTTGGAGTATCGGAGTGGTGGAGTGATGGGTTTCCCCAATGCTCCATTACTCCCATACTCCATCACTCCATGCCTTCGGGAGGCATCCATGCACACTGCCGAGGAGATCAGGGGAGTATACGTCATCACGGACGCGGTGCTCCGGCCGGACCGGTCGCACGTCGAGATCGCCCGCGCGGCGGTCCAGGGCGGCTCGCGGGTCATCCAGCTCAGAGACAAGGAGGCATCCGACTCGGAGTTGATCCCCATTGCCCGGGAGATCCGGCGGATCACGGCGGAGGCGGGCGCGATCTTCATCGTGAACGACCGCATCGAGGTGGCGCTGGCGTCGGATGCGGATGGGCTGCACATCGGCCAGGAGGACATGCCCGTCGCGGATGCGCGCAAGCGTTGGCCGGAGAGGCTCCTCGGTGTCTCGGTCGGCTCCCCGGAGGAGGCGGTCACGGCGGAGCGTGACGGCGCGGACCACCTCGGAGTCGGGCCGATCTACTCGACCTCGACCAAGCTCGACGCCGGCGCGGCGACCGGATTGGAACTGATAGGACGAATAAGACAGGTGTGCCGCCTGCCGATGGTCGCCATCGGGGGAATCGGGCTCTCGAACATCGCGGAGGTCGCGCGCGCGGGCGCGGAATCGGCGGCGGTGATCTCGGCGGTCGTCTGCGCGGACGACATGGTCACGGCCACCCGCGCCCTGGTGGAAGCGTGGGGGCGGTGGGCGGTAACCAGTGACCAGTCAAAACCTCCTCTACCCACCGATCACTGATCACTGATTACTGTTCACTGATTACTGTTCACTGATTACCGGCACTGGCTACCCCGCGCGGCGGGCGATGACGGTGCGCCACTCACCCTCCGCGGTGATCTCGGCGATATCGAAGCCATTGTTTCGGAGCGCCTGCTCCACGTCGAGCAGCCTCTCCTCGATGATACCTGACGCGATCAGTATCCCGCCGGTCCGGAAGACGCCCGCCATGATGTCGGCATTGTTGATGATCGTCTGCGCCACGAGGTTCGCCGTCATCAGGTCGATCGACTGGCCGACGAACCGGAGGTTTGCGGTCTGATGCACCTCCACCCGATCATCGACCCCGTTGGCGACGACGTTCTCCCGCGCTACCTGCACCGCCGTCTCGTCCATATCAAACGCGATCACGAGGCTCGCCCCGAGCTTGGCGGCGGCGATGGCCAGTATCCCCGAGCCGGTGCCGAAATCGACGACCCGCATCCCCGGCTTGAGGTACTTCTCGAGCGCGATGATGCAGAGCCTGGTCGTCGCGTGGAGGCCGGTGCCGAACGCCATCCCCGGCTCGAGCTCGATGATCCGCTCGCCGGGCTGGGGCTCGTACTCCTCCCACGCGGGCTTGATGACGATCTTCTTGCCCGGCTTCGACGTGTGGTAGAACTCCTTCCACGCCTCCGCCCAGTCCTGTTCGTCCGCGTACGTGACGGTGATCTCGCCCTCGTCGACGTCGATGCCGAGGCCCGGGAGTTCCTTGATCCTGTTGCGGATCAGGAGCAACCGCTCCTCCAATTGGTCATCGACGGGGAGATAGCATCGAACAACAACGGGGGCTTCGCCCTGAATGGCAACGCCCCCGCATCCGTGCTCGATCATGATATTAGATACCGCGTCCTGTGCCTGCGGTGTGGTCGTTATCTCGATATCAGCCCAACGCATGGGGACCTCCGGATGAGTGAGGAGTGAAGAGTGAGGAGTGAGGAAACCAGCCAGCCACTCATCACTCGTCACTCTTCACTCCTCACTCTTCACTTATCCCTTCCCGAGCAGCTTGTCGAGGAAACCTCGGTCGTCGGGATTCACTTCTATGTTGCTCGCCCTGGCAAACTCGGCGAGGATCTTCTTCTGATCGGCGTTCAGGCGCTTCGGCACCTCAAGGCGCACGACGACGTGCTGATCGCCCCTGCGGCCGTTGTTGATATTCGGCAGGCCCTTGCCGTCGAGCCGGAACCGGTCGCCGGGCTGAGTCCCGTGCGGGATGTGGATCTTCTCCGCGCCGCCGTCGATCGTGCGGACTTCGATGTGGTCCCCGAGCGCCGCCTGCACGAAGTTGATCGGCACCTCGCATATGAGGTCGTCGCCCTGCCGTTGGAAGAAGTCGTGAGGCTTGACGTAGGTCACGACGTACAGATCACCGGCCGGACCGCCTCGCGTGCCCGCGTCGCCCTCGCCCCTGATGCGGATGCGCGTGCCGTCCTCGACGCCCGCAGGGATGCGAACGGTCCGCTCGCTCCGTCCGCGCGCCCTGCCCTCTCCGCCGCAGACGCGGCACGGGTCCCTGATGATGAAGCCTCGGCCCCGGCAGACGGGGCACGTGACGACCGAGGAGATCGATCCGAGGATGGTCTGCTGGCTGTGCCGCACCTGGCCCGCTCCCTGACAGCGTGCGCAGGTCTCCGGGGCGCTCCCCTCATGGACACCGCTGCCGTCGCAGGACTCACATCGCTGATACCGCGAGATCGGGATGGTCTTCTCGACGCCCGTTGCGACCTCTTCCAGAGTGAGCTCCAGGTCGTAACGAAGGTCCGCGCCGGGATCGCCAACGGTCCTGCGCTGGGAATGGCCGCGAACGCCTCCGCCGAAGAACATGTCGAAGATGTCGCCGACTCCGCCGAAGTCGCCGAATCCCTCGAATCCGAAGCCGGAGCCAGGGTATCGACCGTTCATATTCAGGCCGTCATGCCCAAAGCGGTCGTAGGTTGCGCGCTTCTCAGGGTCCCCGAGCACCTCGTTGGCCTCGTTGATCTCCTTGAAGATGCTCTCCGCCTCGCTGTTATTCGGATTGACGTCCGGATGGTACTTTCGAGCAAGACGGCGGTAGGCTTTCTTGATCTCCTCTGCCGTCGCATCTCTACTCACACCCAGGACTTCGTAGTAGTCACGCTTCACTGCCATTGTACTGCAAGTCGTAAGGGCCGTGCCTCCGCACCGGCCACTGGAATGCTATTCCTCTTCAACCTCTTCCGAGGGCTCCTCTTCCTCTTCGAGCTCGTCCATGTCCTCCGGGATCGCCAGAAGCTCGTCGAGGCTCTTGATCCCTCCCTCTTCTTCCTCTTCCTCAAGCTCCTCGATGCCCAGACCAGGGGCCTCCATTTCCTCTTCCGGCTCGATCTTCAGCAGCTCGGAAACAGGAGGCGCTTCAGGCCGCTCGACCGGACCGAGTCCACGCCGCTCTCTCTCCGCGGCTTCGATCTGCTCGATTGTCGGCTCGATCACATCGACCTTGCCGGCCTTGATCTCCTCCATAGCGATCACAATTGGATTGGTGGACGTGCTCTCCACGAGCACGGGCGCACCCTCGCGGATCTGCTTTGCGCGCTTTGCCACCGCAATAACCAATGAGTACTTGCTGCTCACTTTGCTCTCCACTTTGTCTGCCGGCGAAACAAGAGACCTGAGAACCCGACGCGCCGGCGGGATATGACGTTTCACCTGTGTGACGCACCGAAAGCCCGGCCGTTCCGCGCTGAGCACGTCCCAGCCAGGCATCTAACCGGAAGCCCGATAGTTGCGCCGCGAAGCAGGTGTCTCGGCAATATTACATTATAGTTCCCCGAAAGGCTAAGTGTCAACGGTCGGACGGATTTTGGACCGAATTCGGTCGGGCCGAGCCGACCACACCCGGGCCCCAGGCACGTAAGGAACGGGCGCTGTCCCGTTCCGTGGGCACAGGCATCCAACGACCGAACGCGACGTCGAGCGTTCCCTACGTGGATACCCGAGGGGCTTCGGTAGCGCCGCTATGCTCTGCTTCCGAGGCATCCGGGCGCCGGTTATGGGGATGCGCATGACCAAGCAAACTTCCTCTTGACAAAGCGTACCGCCGACTATAGAATATGGTGGTTCACAACCCTGAGCCCTGCAAAGCGCATGCTCGCAGGACTCGACAATATGTGCCAGTCGGGCATTATTGGGAAGCCGGTGAGAATCCGGCGCTGCCCCGCAACTGTTACCGCCGACGAAGCGCCACTATGCCACTGTCCCGGACTCGATCCGAGATGGGAAGGCGCGCGCAGAGAGCGACGCGGAAGCCAGGAGACCGGACCCGGCCGGATCACGACACCACTTCGCGGGAAATGTGGTGCGGGTCAGTCGGCTCATCGACCAAATCTGCACCTCTGTCGCGTAACGTGGCAGAGGTGTTGTCGTTTATGGTGGCAGTCCGATCCCCCCGTGCCGCAGGAAAAGGAGGGTCGGACATGCTTTTCACCGGTTGCGGCGATTCGGGCTACACCAGCGTCATCGGCGGCCCATCGCTCCTCAAGTGCGACGTGCGCCTGGAAGCCCTCGGCGCGCTCGACGAAGCCCAGGCACACCTCGGCCTGGCGCGCGCACTGCTGGCGGGAGGTTCGCCGGCGGAGCGCCTCAAGCGCGTGCAGGCGGACCTGCATCTCCTCATGGCGGACTGCGCCACCGTCCCCAGCAACAACGGCTCGAACGGCTCGTATCTGACGGACGAACACATCGGGCGTCTCGAGGCCGAGTTGGCATCGTGGGAGGAGACGTCCGGCGGATTCCGCGGACTGACGATCCCCGGCGACACCGTGCTCGGCGCGCATCTGCATCTCGCCCGGACGGCGATCCGTCGGGCGGAGCGCCAGGTGGTCGCACTCCACCAGGGCGGCGGGATCAACAACCGGATGGTCCTTACGTACCTGAACCGGCTGTCATCGTGGGTCCACGCGCTGGCGATGATCGCGGAGTCGTCGAATACCCTGCCGGCGGGGGGCGAGTAGGGTTGCGAATAGGAGTACGAGTAGGATATTGGAGAGAGAGGAAGCACACATGTTGAAGATCTATCGTTGGGGCGCGGTGATCGCCCTTGCAGCACTGATGGTCGTGCCCGTGTGGGCGCAGGACGAAGTGCCTGAGACCGAGCCGGCGGAGGAGCCGGAGGTCGTAGTCGTCGTAACCGCCGAGCGGACGGTTCAGCCGGCGAGTGAATCGATCGCATCCACCACCGTAGTCACTGCCAGGCAGATCAAGGAACAGGGCGCCCAGACCGTCGCCGACGTCCTGCGCCTCGTGCCGGGAGTCACGCTGCGGCAGTCGGGGGATATGGGATCGAGGGCCACAGTCTTCGTGCGAGGGACCAAGTCGAACCAGGTGCTGGTCCTGCTCGACGGAGAGAGGATATCCAGCCCGGCGTTCATCGCCACCGATCTGTCGAAGCTTCCGATCGCAGACGTGTCCCGCGTGGAAGTTCTCCGCGGGCCTGCATCGAGCCTTTACGGCTCCGAGGCGATCGGCGGCGTCATCAACATCATCACGAAGAAGCTCTCCGGCAGCACGGGAGATCTGACTCTCGGGCTCGGCAGTCACGGTCGGCAGGAGAGGTCGCTCTCACTGCGGTCGGGCGGCGAGAAGATGTCCTGGCAGTTGGTTACCTCGGTGCCTGCGTACGAAGGCCCGCGCGTCAACAACGACTACTCGGCCACCCACGTGTCGGCGAAGGTGAACATACCATCAGTGAAGGGATGGGATCTGTCGCTGAACGGACAGATCTTCGATGACTCGCTCGGCCTGCCGGGATCGGTCACCTACCCCAGCCCGCGGGCACACCAGTGGTGGACGCGAACCTCCATCGGTCTGACAGGCTCGCGGGACCTCTCTGGCGGGCAGCTTCAGTGGAACGTCTACCGGAACCGGCAGAAGCTCGATCAGGTCGATCCCGACTGGTTCACCGACTCGAAGGTGACCGGGCTTACGAACGCCGGTGAGATCACATACCGCGGTGAGGCAGGCAAGCACAGCTTCGTGGCGGGGCTCGAGTTCCGGGATGAGACCTACAAGGATATCGAGCGCGGCACGGCCCAGCCGGACAGGAGCATATCGAACCGGGCGCTTTTCGCGCAGGACAGAGTGGCTCTCGGCAGCCGGATGGATGCCGTTGTGGGCCTGCGCTTCGACGATCACTCGATGGTCGGCGGCAGAATGACTCCCCGCGTGGGCGTCACCTACGCCCTGCAGCCCGGCATGTGCCTCAGGGCCTCATACTCCGACGGATTCAGGTCGCCGAGCCTGGTGGAGATGTATTACAACCTCGATGGAACGATCGGCAATCCGAACCTCAAGCCGGAGAAGTCGCGTCAGTACGAGATAGGCATCAACCTCGAGCGCGGGAAGGATGCGTTCGACCTCGCGGTGTTCCTGAACCACGTCAAGGACCAGATAGAGTGGATATCCGTGGACACCGACAACGATCCCAACACGTGGGAGGGAACGTACGACAACATCAACCGCGCCCGCCAGCGAGGGCTCGAACTCGCATGGACCCGCAGGTTCAGCAAGACGGGCAGCCTGGGACTGTCATACACCTATGCCGAGGCGATCGACCGCGCGACCGGCGCACGACTGCTCGGAGTCCCGCACAACCACCTCACGCTGACGGCCAGCGAGATGATCAACTCGTGGCAGGTCGGGCTCTCCGGCCGCTGGACTGACAAGATCCCGGACTACGGCGGTTCGGCCGGCAGCCACGTGGTGTTCGATCTCACGCTCCAGCGCAGGGATGACAAGCCAACAAACCCGTACATCGTTGTCCGCAACCTGTTCAACACCTCATACGAGGAAGTCTACGGCTATCCCGCCGAGGGCATCAGCATCGAGGCCGGCATGCGCACGACGTGGTAGTATGTGGGAAGTAGGAGCCGACTCCGATCGGCGATCACGCTCGGGGAACCTCCTACAAGGAGACTGACGAAATGGCGCACATCACGCTCATAACCGGGGGCTGCAGGAGCGGCAAGAGCAGCCATGCACAGAAGACGGCGGAGGCATTCCCCGCTCCGAGGCTCTACGTCGCCACCTGCCCTCCGGTCGATGACGAGATGGAAGCACGTATCCGCAGACACCGGGAGGGGCGCGACCCGGAGCACTGGCATACGGTCGAGGAGACGCTCGACATCGCATCGGCGCTTCGGGGCGCGCCCGGGTACGGAGTCGTCCTCGTGGACTGCCTCGCCCTGTGGGTGAGCAATCTCATGTACGCGGCCGAGTTGGAGAACCGATCGCTCACCGAGGAGGATGTGGCCGAGCACTGCCGGGAGGTCCTGGCGGCCTGCGCCGATCCGGATGCGAGAGTCGTATTCGTCACCAACGAGGTGGGAATGGGCATCGTGCCCGAGAACGAGGTCGCCCGTCGGTACCGCGATCTGCTCGGCCGGTGCAACCAGGTGATGGCAGCGGGCGCACAGACGGTGATCCTTATGTCCTGCGGAATCCCGCTTATTCTGAAAGGAAATCAGGAAGATGTCTCTGCTCGATAGGACGATCGAATCGATAGCGCCTCAGGATGCCGAGTGGCGAGAGCGAGCCAAGGCGCGGCTGGAGAAGCTCACCATGCCCCACTGGGCGCTCGGACGACTGATGGACCTCGCCGTCGATCTCGCCGGGATGACTCGGTCGATGGACCCGCCCGTTCGGGAACGGACCATCGTCGTGATGGCCGGTGATCACGGAGTCGCCGCCGAGGGCGTGAGCAAGTATCCGCAGGAGGTCACCCTGCAGATGCTCGCCAACTTCGCGGCCGGAGGAGCGGGGGTCAACGCGCTCTCACGGACGAGCGGCACTCACGTCGTGGTCGTGGACATGGGAGTCGCCGGGGACACCAGCGACCTGGTCTCCTCCGAGCAGGTGATCTCCCGCCGGATCGGCCCGGGGACGCGGAACATGGCGGTCGGGCCGGCGATGACCCGGGAGGAGGCGGTTCGATCCCTCGAAGCCGGGATCGAGATTGCCCAAGAATTGGCCGCATCGACCGACGTGTTCGGCTCGGGCGAGATGGGGATCGCCAACACCACGCCGAGCAGCGCGATCATCGCCGCCCTGGACGGCTCGAACGCCGCCGCGGTCGCCGGGCGAGGCACGGGACTCGACGACGAACAGCTCCGGCGCAAGATCGAAGTCATAGAGCGAAGCCTGACGGTCAACCGCCCGGACCGGGAGGACGCGCTCGACATCCTGTCGAAGGTCGGCGGGTTCGAGATCGGCGGCATCGCGGGCCTCATGCTGGGCGCGGCATCGCTCAGGAAGCCGATGCTGGTGGACGGGTTCATCTCGACGGCCGGCGCATTGATCGCGTGTGGTCTGGCGCCGACCGCCGCGGACTATCTGATCGCCGCACACTGCAGCGCGGAACAGGGACACCGCACGGCGCTCCGTCTGCTCGGGAAAGAACCGCTGCTGGACCTCGGCCTACGGCTCGGTGAGGGCACCGGCGCGGCGCTGGCGATGAACCTGGTTGACGCGGCGGCAAGAGTGCTCACCGACGTAGCCACCTTTGAGGACGCGCAGGTCTCCGAGGCGGTGAGATGAGACCGTTTCTGGCGGCGGTCCAGTTCCTGACGGCTCTGCCCGTGCCCGAATCGTGGTGCGGCGCAGAGAAGCATCTCGCCCGGAGCGTGCCGTACTTCCCGGCGGTCGGCCTGCTGATCGGCGCGCTGATGGGGTTGGTCGACTACGGCCTGCGGTGGTTGCTGCCCGAGTCTCCCGCGAGCGTGCTGACGGTCATTGGCCTGATAGCGGCGTCCGGCGGTCTGCATCTCGACGGACTGGCGGACACGGCGGACGGAATGCTGAGCTCTCGGCCAAAGGAGCGGATACTCGAGATCATGAAGGACAGCCGCACGGGGGCGATGGGAGTCGCAGCCGTGGTATGCGTCGTCGCGCTCAAGATCGCGCTACTAAGCTCCGTGCCCGAGGAACTCCGATTCGGTGCCGTGCTCATGATGCCGTTCGCAGGGCGGTGCTCGATCGTGGTGATGATGTCCGTGCTCGAGAGCGCCAGGCGGGAGGGCAGCCTGACAGCGATCTTCCGGCGCTCGCCGCTCGGAATGGCGGTGTCGATCGGAGCGCTTCTCGCGGTCGGCTCGATCGTTGCAGGCTGGGCGGGTTTGGCGGCGGCAGCGCTCTCCCTCGCGGCATCTCTGGTGTTCGCGGGCTGTGTCCGTCGGAAGATCGGCGGATTCACAGGCGATACGCTCGGTGCGGCATGCGAGATCGTCGAGATCGCGCCGGTGCTCGTCGCGGCGATCGGGGCCCACGGAGTCGTCGCGCCGATGTAGCGACGGACTCCGTAGATATCAACGATGGGCACCCGGATACTCCGGAGGCGGAGTTCGCGGTCCGTGCAAACGGCGCTACCGAAGCATGGCCCCGGATATGCCTCGTAGGGAACGGGCACTGTCGCCGTCCTGTGCCGCTGGTATCGCCCTGTAATAACGGAACGAGACAGCGCCCGTTCCCTACGCAGATGCTAGGGCGTATTTCAGGTGTGTTGTAGGAGAGGATTCCGATCCCCGAACCCACGGCGTTACGTGGGCATTCGCGGCTGGGAAGCCGCTCCTACAAGGCGGAGTTCGACTTATGAAATACGCTCCGGCGCCAAGACCAGTCGGAGATCGGAATCCCCTACTGCCGGCCTCGGCGCGTAGACTGGTGACCGGCCGGTGTGATAGGATTGGCGTGAAGACAGAAGCAGGAGTCTGATATGCTCGGTGAACATTTGCTGAAAGACCCGGTACTGATCATACTGGCGGCAGCGTCGCTTGTGTCGTGGGCGCTGATCGCCGACTGCATGATCACCCTGTACAGGTCGGCGCGCGCCGATGCCCGATTCCGGCAGGGAGAGCGGTCGTCCGCATCACCTCTGTCCGGCCTGATAGGCGAATTGCAGAAGCACGACGACGCCGGATACGATCAACTGCTGATCATGATGGACACGGCCGTCGCGCTTCAGCGTCAGAGGCTCGAGCGGAGCCTTCCCCTGCTCGGAGCGATCGGCAGCACCGCCCCCTACGTCGGCCTTCTCGGCACCGTCATCGGCATCATCCAGGCGTTCCAGGCGATCCAGGCACAGAACAACATGAGCCCGTCGATCGTGGCGGGGGGAATCGCAACGGCGCTGATCGCCACTGCAATGGGCCTGGCGGTCGCGATCCCGGCGGTGGCGGCGCATCACCTGCTGGCATCGGCGATAGGCCGACAGGTCGCCGGTTGGGAGGCGGCCATCGTGGAGAGGCTGCCCGAGCATGCAGCCAAGGAGGCCGGACGTGAGTCTCTCCCGCTCGCGTAAGTCCGAACAGGGGCCGAAGGTCGAGATCAACGTCGTGCCGCTCGTCGACGTCTCGCTCGTGCTGCTGATCATCTTCATGGTCACCGCAACGTTCATCAAGGGCACGGGGATGAACATCCAACTCCCCTCGTCGTCCGCCGCTCAGGTATCACCGCAGATCAAGCGGGAGTTGGTGATCGGCATCGACGCGAACGGCGGATTTCTGTGGGACGGCTCTATCGTGAGCGATGAGGAATTGTCGATCCTGCTCAGGAACGAGGCCAACGACTGCGGCACGGAGAGCAGGATCACCATCCGGGGCGACTCCCGGGCGGAACACGGACGCGTGGTGCGGGCGATGACCCTCGCGCAGGAGGCCGGGTTCTCCCGGCTCGTGATCGCCGTTCGTCAGGAGGCGAGTGGAGATGTCCTCCGCCGGCCGCTGGAATAACAGGTTTCTGAGCATCGGAGCATCCATCGCCGTGAACGCCGCCATTCTGGGCGCGCTGGTGCGGGTGCTGGCCGCTCCGTCGAAACCCGCCGAGACGCACATCGCGGTAGAGTTGGAGAGCCCCGTTCCTGCGGTCATGCGCATTCAGCCGCCGAAGCCCAGGACCATCGCCGCTCCCGTCATGCCTGCGCCCCGACAGCAGCCCCCGACTCCTCCCCGACGGATCGAGCCACAGCCGCCGAAGGAGAACCCTCGATCTGCGCGCTCGATCGTGCCTAAGCTCAACCTGCCGCGAGTCTTCGGCGATCCCGAACCGAGGCGCAATGAGGAGCGGAGGGTCGCTACCCCGACGAGACCGCCCGACATTGGACAGGGAGACCATTCCGGCGGGATGGGGATCGGCGCTTCGTCAACGGGCGGAGGCGGCAGCGGAACGACCGGTCGAGGTCCCGGGGCGCCTTCCGCCTACGGAACCGGTGGAAGCGGCGGGACCATCGTCGGTGGGGACGGCGGGAGCAAATCGGTGGTCGCCGTGCCTCCTCCAGTGAAGCGCGAGCCCGAGCCCAAGAGAGTCGAACAGCCTCAGCCCAAGCCTGCCCCACCCGCTCCCAGGGGCGAATCGAGAGGCGCGCAGGCCAAGAGCCAACCACAGCCCGTGTACCCATCGGACGCAAGGGAGGACGGCGTCGAGGGTACGGTGCTGCTGATCGCGGATATCGGCACGGACGGCAAGGTCGTGGGAACCAGACTGGACAAGAGTTCCGGTGACCGGCGGCTTGACCGTGCGGCGGAGAAGGCCGTCAAGCAGTGGACGTACAGCCCGGCGCTGAAGGACGGCGTTCCGGTCAAGTCATCGATCCGGGTCAGGGTCGAGTTCCGGCTGGACTGACGTCCGCTCCGGACCAGGGGACTATGAGCGCCAGGTTCGGACGATATGATCGGACCCAGTAGCCGTGCCAGGGCATGAGCACCGCGTCCGGATCCCACTCGACATCGAGCATGCGCGTCGATGCACTGCCGTTGTCCCAGTATGTGATACCCGGATCCAGCCACCCACGCCTCGCAGCATCGACCAGCGACAGCATCTCCACGCCGTCGCTGACACGGCAGTCTCGCAATCGCACTGCCATCCGGAACGGATGGCCTATCAGTGTGGACCCGGCAAGTGGAAGGCCGATCGACACGTCGGAATCGGGCTGATCCGTGAGCACCCGTGTGACGAGATCGTAGGGTTGGTTTGCCCGCAGCCAGAAGCCGACGCCGATGCAGAGCGGCGGGAACACCTCGGGCTGGAACGAGCTATAGATGCACAACCCCTGTGTCACGGCGTCGTACGCCAGCACTCGGTCATCGATGTTGATACCCGCGAGCACGGAGGAGGCGGCCGGGTTGGTCGGAACGCCGGGCACGGAGAGAAGATTCCACTGAGGCACTACCGTTCCCGCAGGCGCCTTGAGCTGGTCGAACTGAATGTTGTAGCCGATATCGGTGACTTGCCTTGGCCTGAGCACGGGTACGAGTCCGCCGTCACTCGACTCCAGAGCGCTGATCCCGGTGACGGCCACGTAACTACCGATCGCGGGCATGTAGGGTGTGTTCTTCATTCCGGCGAGCGATACTCTGATGCGTCCTGCCGCGCCCGACGCCGTTCCGAAGCTTCGGTCGGAGATATAGAACGCGTCATCCGTGATCTGTTGCACCTGTCCCCAGGTCCTGACAAGCAAGCCCGTGCTTGAGAAACCGATCCTCAGGCTCGACGCCCCTGGACCGGTGTATGCGCCCCGGTTGCCGATATCCCTATTGGTGAAACCGATCGGCTTCGGCGCCTCAGCCTCGCCGAGACGATTGTACGATATCGCCTGGATCACCCGCTGCCCGTCTACCGTGAGCTTCTCCCCCACGATATCGACGAGATCGCCCGTGCGCGGACCGGCTATCCCGACCACCTTTACCCCGCCGCTGCAGTCTGCCTCGGAGAGGTAGATGCAGTCGGTGAAGGCATCCGTGCCGGCCGTGACCACTTTGGACGACAGCCTGATGAGTCTCCCATCCTCGACCTGTCCCAGATCGCCGATCCTGGAGACGTCCTGAGGCGTGTTGGTGATGCGCATGTTGATCTTCGCAAACCCCTGGGTGTAGACAGGGCTGTCCTCGTAGGCAATCGCTTCGACCGTGTATACGCCGTCCGGATAACCGGAAGTGTCCAGTTCAAAGCCGTAGGGCGCCGAGGTACAGACGGCAACCGGCTCCTCGTCGATATAGAACTCGACCTTCCGTATCCCTGATGCATCCCACGCATCGACGGAGACGCAGATAGTGCCGTGCACATCATCATCCGCCGTCGGATTCGTAAACGTTACGGTGGGAGGCGTGGCATACGGAGCCATCAGCGGATCGCCGATGGTTACTGCCTTCCAATACAGCTCGGGTGTCGCCGCGAAGAAGCTTTCGGCAAGGTTGTACCCCTTCAGGTAGCGGTCGAAGAGCACGTTAGGGTACGTCGTGAGGTTGGCATTCGGCTCCGATACGTAGCCGTTGCAGCCGCTCAGGCCCTGGTGGATCAAGTCGGCGATGAGCGACTGTCCGGGGGTCGGCGGATAGGTGAAGGTACGCCCGCTGAACGAGACAAAACTGTCGGCTATCGAGCCCGGAGCGAACTGATGTGACGTATACGCCTCCTGGGTAAACGAGCAACTCTCGTTGCTGCCCCAACTGAAGTACCCCATCACCCCCTGCTGACCGGCGGCGAACTCGCGCAGCTTGGTGTCGAAGGTCGTGCTGTCGTAGTACGTCTGGTAGCCGGCCGCGATCAGCGCGTTATTCGCCTGGCGGAGCCGGTTGTTGATGTGCTCGTAGGCGCCCGTCTCACAGCCGTCGAGCACGAATAATCCCTGGCGAGGCTGGGCTGCGACCGCGTCGTCGATCATGCGGTAGATATCAGCCTCGGTGTAGGCATCGAGGCGTGTGACGGCGTAGAATCTGCGGCCACTGAAACTGAGTTGGTGGGTGAAATACTGCTCCGGTGCGGCCGGGACCGCGGTAGGCCCGAAGGGATTGACGATCGGCGGGCGGTACAGCGGATCCGTGGGGTCATACGCGGGATAGACGATGTTCGGTTCGCCGACGCACGTGAGCACGCTCGCCACCGACAATGGCCCGTAGAAGTAAGATCCGGTGGCGTACGAGGCCTTCAGCGGGATTCCCTTGGTGAGCACAATGTAGTCGATCCGATCCGGCAAGTGGTAGCGAGCGAGGAACTCGCGGATCGGGGCTACGATATTCGTCTCGCATTCCGTGCGGGAGATGTGCTCCTCGGTGGAACATCGGATGCGGCAAACGTTGCAGTCGGGGATACCGCGCTTCTGCTGGTAATACGCGCCGACCGCCTGCGAGACCGGGCTGTTATCGTTGATAACCAGGAGGACGTTCTTGGGCCCACCGCCGGACAGACAAGCACTGACGCAGAGAGCGAACAAGGCCACTATCAACGATATCGCGCACACGGATCTACGCATCGTTCGGCTAGTTTCCTCTGTTGGTTCGGAGGTGTGACTCCTGGTCATTCGAGGTCTTGCCACCGGGATACTGCATGCAGATCAACACGCATGTCGGGATGCAATACCGGAGCTGGCTGAGCAGGATGATGGTACGTATGCCGGATAGACCCAATGATCGGTATCACGCGGCGACGGGGGATGAGCACACCGATGAAATCAGAGCGTCTGTCCTCACACAGGGCCGAAACCGCACATGAAGAACAGACGCTCGATGTAAAGCATATCTCTTTCTCTTTCCTTCGTGCTGTCGGGCAGCTCAGGCTGCCTCTCTTTCTGTGGCCCAGCTTACTTGCGGCGTCTGATGAAGGGCAGCAAGCCGCCGACCAGGCCGCCCAGAGCCAACAGCGAACCCGGCTCCGGTATCAGCGCAGGACCAGGAACGTACACTGTCTGCGCCGGGCTCTGGCTCCACGGACCGCCGTCCATGGTAATACCTACACCATCCACGAGGCGGCTGTTCGGCACCGTGAGCATGAACTGACCGGTCCAGGCCGTCATGGCCGGAACTACATCCTCCAGATCTGCCTTCCAGATCGCGTTCGACTTGGTGGGGTTGAAATCATCGTCCCACTCACGGTCGGACGTGAGGAACTGCCATCGAGTAGCCGGATCGGTGTCCGCGCCGTGTCCCCAAGGGAAGTAGCTGCCTCCATTCGGCACCTCGGCCAGGATAGTCAGTCTCCCGAAGGGATACGTGCTGTTCTCAGGGCAGGTCACCCTGTAGGTGTACGTGAAGGTAGCCTGGTCGAAGCTGACGAACTCCAGGGTCGGGAAAACGGCTGCGAACGTCGCGCCGGAGCATAGTGCCAGCAGCGCAATGGTGAGTAGTGCCCCCGATAGTCTCTTCATATGTGTTTCACCTCCTCTGCTCTAGGGACTTGCGAGACTCAGGATTATCTCCTGCGATATCTCAATGCGAGCGGGCCCATGCCGAGAAGCATGCCGCCGAGGGCGACGATGCTGCCGGGCTCGGGAACTATCGGGCCCGGTACGGATACCGCGTGGCTGACTATGACCTGCGAACCGCCCATCGTGTTGACCAGGCCGGGCACGGGCTGCGTGCCGGGTATGGTGATCGCGAACTCACCCACCCAAGGCTCCGCCAGGCCGCTGCCCTTCTTCACATAGCCGTTGTACCACTGATAGGCTATCCCGCTCCGGCCGGTATCCGGGTTGATCCACGACGTGCGACCGGTCATCCAACCGCCGATGAAGCCGCCGGTGGACGGGCTGGTCATGGTGTACGGATCGGATGCACTCGTCAGTGCCAGAACCGTGAACTCCGTCAGCGAATCCACCGCATCCAATCCCTGGGTGACCTGGTAGACGTAGGTTGACGTAGCCGGGTCGAACGACAGGAGCTGGACGGTGGGGTTCTGCGCATACGCAGCCGAGCAGCCGAGCAGGCAGACGGCTACGAGCGCTAGTACAAACCGGTAAGACTTGAACATTCTGGAACTCACCTCCTTGTGGAGTGGACTCATTGCCTGACATCTCTGCTGTGCCTGCGCGCATGCCGAACAGGCCAGAGAAACGTGTGAAACCTGAATCAGTCGAGAGACCAAAGGAGGCAGGAGATCTGCGAGATGCTGCGGATGAAGGCTTGACGCCTGTCTCTCCTTCTCCTTCCCATTGGCGCCCCACTCTCTCCGTCAACAGCCGTCGCGTCGGCGAACGCCGTACGCACAGCCTTGGGTGCGGAAAGCAGTACTCATTGGCAGGTGGACAACATCAGGCGGCACAGGATAAGCAGCGTGTGCCTGGGGATATGCTTTCCCATGCCACCATATGCAGTATAGACCCTGACCTGCATACTGTCAAGGATAACGACAAGCGTTCGCGAAAAACTGGTAATAATACCAGCTACAATCTGCTAGTCGGCAATGCCTAAGAGCCAGGCGTGCGCGAACATACATGCGTGTTCTGCGGTTCTTCCCCCGCAGGAGGCGCTCACTGGGCTGTTACAGGGTTGTACCCGGGACCAGGCTGCTTCGACACCACCGTGCGAAGCACCGGCGGCGGCATGAGTTCGGCCCTGTCGGAGCTTGTTGACTTTGGGTGTCCGGTTCCCTATACTTTGTCTGGTCCGCACTGCACCGGCTGATCATGGATCGGCCCCATCGGACCGTCCCGAGGGACCGGGAGATACCCGCACTCATTCCTTTGAAGTTGTGATACGTCCGGAGGTTAGCCATGCAGGCTCAGATCAATATGCAATCAGTCTGGTTCAGGGTGGTCGACGAGGTAAAGCACCGGGTCATCCACCCCACCCTGTGGAAAGCCCTCGAGGCAGGTGTTCCTGTCATCATCGAGGATGGACAGTTCGTCGTCGGCTTCCCGATGGGCACGTTCCACCTGGCAGGCCACCTCACATCCCTGGACCACAAGAATATCATCGAGGCCACCATTGCCAAGTACGTCGGTGAGCGGCTGTCCCTGAGGATCATCGAGGGCGGCACTCTCGACGACTGGCAGATAGTGAAGGTCAAGGAGGCGCATGCCGCCGCGCTCCGCGAGGCCAGCGCCCGCAAACGAAGCGACGAGAACAGCGCCGTCAAGGTCTGGGACACCGTGCTCGAGCAGGTCGGTCGCAAGTACGCGACAATGCCCAACCGTCAGTTCGCGCAGTCCCGGGCTGCGTATATCACCGAGGCGTTGAAGATAGTATGTGAGGCTATGGACAGGCTGATACCTGAGGGTCAGACCCCGGATGTTCTGACTGAGAGAGCCATCTCCAGGGTACTTGAGAAGATAGCAGGCCTGGTAGAGGTGCCTTCCACCCTCGTCGCACTCGAGCTCATGCACATGAGACGAAGGTAACACATGAGTACGCGGCTCGACCGGATACACCCCAGGGGATTCAGTCTGGTCGAGCTTCTGGTAATCATTGCGATAATATCACTCCTTGCAGGCATCTTGCTCCCCGTGCTGGCAACCGCCAGGGAGAGCGGCCGAAGATCATCATGCCAGTCCAATCTCAAGCAGATCGGGCTGGCATTCGATCTCTATCTGCAGGATTACCACGACACGTACCCCTGTGACGGCGACCCGTTCCTGTGGATGGGCCGCAAGTGGCGCTGGCCCCTCAAGCCGTACCTGGCGTTGACGGCCGACAAGGCCGACGGCAACCCCATGAAGTCAAGGGGCGGCGGGAGAAACATCCTCGCATGTCCGAGCGATACCATCGCCCCGCGCCAGTGGGACGGGACTTCGTACTCGTACTCGATGGCCTTCTATCACTCGCCCGACCAGATCAACTCGCTCACAAAGATCGAGGACACGTGGACGCAGAACATCCCCTGCCAGCCCCAGAGCCGATCGTCGGTCAAGTATCCGTCGAAGAAGGCTCTGGTGGCTGAGTGGCTGAGCAACCACGAGTCTCCGCACGTCGCGTGGAACAGTTGGGACGGCGGGCGTGTGTACCTCTTCGCGGACGGCCACTGCAGGTACCTGAAAGCCAGACAGATCAAACCCGCGAACGATGGCTGGCCGGACATCAACCTGACTCGCAACGGCGTCCGTGGAACGGACATCGACTGACGCAACCGCAGGAATGCCCCCGCCGTCCGATGAACACTCCTTTGGTTCACCCACGACTCACGGAGGCACGCATTCCCTATGAACACCCGGCGCAAAGGCGCGCTCGCCGCACTCATTCTGCTCCTGACATGCTCCTACGCGGCCGCTCATGCCGAGTTCGGAGGATCCGACGCCGGAGCGGTGGTTCGTCGGACGGCGAAGGGGCCGGCGTTGACCGGCGACCTGAGCGATCCCGCGTGGAAAAACGGCGGCTTCCGGATCGCGCACAAGTACGATGGATCCGGCGAGGCCGCTCAGAAGTCCGACGTGCAGCTCGCTTATGACTCCGAGTGCCTCTACATAGGCGTGCGATGTCATGAGCCCCGGCTTTCCGCGCTGACCGCTCAGACCAAGGATCGGGACGGCGAGGTCTGGACCGACGACAGCATCGAGATCCTGATCGACACCGCGAACGCCCACCACGCGTGCTACCACTTCATCGTGAACTCGGTCGGCGCGCTGTACGACGAGAAGTGCCTCTCGACCGAGCGGGCGGATGCGTCGTGGAACAGCAACGCCAGGATCAAGACCGGGCGCGTCGAGGGCGCGTGGATCGTCGAGATGGCGATCCCGTTCAAGGACTTCGGCGTCATCCCGACCCCGGGTCTAATCTGGGGGATGAACATCTGCCGGTCGCGCTTCGTCGGAGAGCGGGAGCTGACCGCGTGGTCGCATACTCCCGAAGGCTTCGTGCGGCCGAAGAACTTCCATCACATCGTCTTCTGCAACGTGAAATGCGATCCCCTGCCTGTGAGGGTGCTCTCCTGGGGGAATCTGGACCCGAACATGACCTTCGGCGGCGAGAACGTGTTGCGATGCACGGTCTGCACAGATGACAAGCCTCTCGACCTCGAAGTGGCGCTCACGAGCGAGCTCAAGGACAAGTTCACCACAGTTGGGAAGCGCAAGGTATCGGTCGAGCCGAAGAATATCGTGAAGCTGGATATCCCCTACTCTCCATCCGGATCGCCGGATGAAACATTCCAGTTGACGGTCACATCAGGCAACACCATCGTCTTCCGCGCAACCCACCCCTCGATGGCGATGCCGCAGAGGCCGAGGGTGTGGCAGCTCACTGATCCGCTGTTCACCGAACTGCTGTCAAAGAACCCGCCGGGTCTGCAGAAGAACGGCGCGATCTACTGGTTCCACAGCGGCGTCGAGTCGGTCCTGCGCCCCCATGCCAGGATCTACGGCCTGCGGTACTGCCACGATGAGGCGTTCAAGGAACTCGCCGACCACAAGTTGATGCCGATCGTCCTGACGCACCAACTGCAGAACGAGGATTGGATCGGGATGGCTGCGAAGCACGGCGTAAAGGCGCTCTTCGAGCCCGACTATCGCAAGTCGAGGGATAAGGGCGCGCCGCAGATCGACGGCCTGCCGTTCATTCTCGATCCCCGGAGCAGGGAGACCTACTTCGCCGACCTCAAGACGGGCATCGACGCCGCCCGGGAGCATATCTGGGCGATCTACACCTACGACGAGCTTCACGAGAAGGCCGGCCAGCAGGGAGTCCGCTTCTTCGCCGAGCAGAAGGACACCTATCCCTTCATCAAATACATCGACGACCAAGTCAAGAAGGAGTTCGGCTACGGCAAGTACGGCCTGCCGGAGTCGCCCGACGACGAGAACCCGTTCCGTTGGATCGCCTACCGCAAGTGGATCAACAAGCGGCTCCTGGAGTGGCAGAAGGATGTCTACGACTACGTGCGCAGAAACGCCCCGGAACTGAAGGTCATCTCGATGGACCCCGTCGCCGGCCACAAGCCGTATGAGCTCGACCGGATCTCGCCCTACGTAGACATCGTCACCCACCAGCTATACCCGTCCGGCAACCCGAACCGCCAGGAGTTCGGCTTCGTGACGAAGTTCGTCGCCGACCTGACCGGGAAGCCGGTGTGGCCGTGCGCGCACGTCGAGAACTACGCCTACTCGACCACCGCCGAGGAGATCCGCGAACTGATGAGCCAGGTGATGCGGAATGGCGGCAAGGGTTTTCACCTCTACTTACCTGACGTCCGGGGCGGCAGCGCCACCACGGGCGACACCGAATTGACCAAGATCGGCTGCCCGGAGCGGTACCGCGCGGTGACCGAGATCCTGAGCACCGTCCGGAGCATGAACGAGGTCGCCCTGCCGATGGACCCCGACTGCGCGATCCTCTACTCCGAGGACCACTACCAGTCGTTCCCGGCGAAGAACTACGTCTACCCGAACGAGCCGGAGTTCGCCTACACGTTCCTCGGGCCGGTCGCCCGGACGTGGTTCAGCTTCATCAACGACAACATGGTGGCGGACGGGAAGGATCTCTCGAAGTACAAGGCGATCTTCGTTCCGGCGGCGAAGTACGAGCGGCGAGTGGTCGTCGAGAAGCTGCTCGAGTACGCCGAGAAGGGTGGCGCGCTCGTCCTCGGCAGCCCGGAATGCTTCTCGTTCGCGCCCGATGGATCGTCGCTCGCAGACCTTCAGAAGAAGCTGACCGCCTGCAAGAGCGTGATCACCTACCCAACGAATCCCTTCACCGAGGCGAACATCGACGATGAGAAGCGGAAAGCTGAGTTCAAGAAGCTGGCAAAGGACCTCCACCTGAAGACCGACCGCGACATCTGGCGGTTCAAGTTCCCCGAGTTCAAGACCGTCTACCAGCCCGATCCGACCGGCAGATGTCTCACGGGCAACTACATCAAGTGGCATCAGGAGCGCCCGCTCGACATCCTGAACGTCTCGACCGGCGGATCGTACACCTACGGCCTCGCCCCGGACGCGGTCGCAGACCGGAGCCGCGATGCTCTGACCGATCGCAAGCTCGCGCCGACCGTGAAGAAGGCCGACCTCAGGCCGGAGGACTTCGTCGCCTCGTGGAAGACCGAGCAGCCGACGGAGGTGACGTTCGACTTCCGTGAGGCCTACCCGATGAGCAGGGTGCGCCTCTGGTACTCAGACCAACTCCCGGCGCTCACGGTCGAGGGCAGCACGGACGGCAAGGAGTGGGTGCGCCTGGCGGAGCATCCGAAGCAGGCCCCGACGAAGGATGTCCTCGACGTGAAGTTGAAGGTACAGGGGAGCTTCCGCTACGTGCGGCTCTCCTTCGGCCCGCGCGATGTCGGACAGATGATGACCCTCGTGGAGTGCGAGGTCTGGGCGGAGTAGCGCACGGTCGCTTCCCGTTCCGCATGGTGGAGACATGCAACCGCGGAACGCGACGGTGGGCGTTCCCTACAATCGACGAGAATGATGAGAACAACTCGAGTTATCGCAGCCTTGGTAGTATGCCTGCTTCTCGCCGGGTGCTCGGAGCGGAAGAACGACGAGATCCACCTGAAGTGGTGGGTCTTCCCCCAGTGGAGCGGGCTCACCGGCAAGGAGAAAAACGGCACCGCCGAGGACTGGCCGCGCCTCAAGATCAAGGAGTTCGAGAAGGCGCATCCCGGCGTCAAGATCGACCTCGAGGTGCTGACCTGGCAGGGCGGGAGTCAGAAGCTCGACCTTGCCGTCCTGTCGAAGACGTATCCCGACGTCTGCTACCTCGCCGCCGTCAACGTGCGCAAGTACGCCGATCAGGGTGTCCTGGAGCCGATCGATCCGTACCTGACCGAGTTCGATCACGCCGATATCCACCCGAACGTGATGGAACTGTGCCGATATCGGGGAAAAGCCTACCTCTGGCCGTGGCTCTGTAATGCGCTCGTGATGGCGATCAACGTCGACATCTTCAAGGAGCGCGGCATCGAGCATCTCATCCCCAAGCCGCCGGAGAGGTCGTGGACCTACGACCAGTTCATCGAGGCCGCGAAGGCGTGTACCTTCGATCGCAACGGCGACGGAAAGACCGATGTCTACGGGTACGCGCTCTACGGTATCCCGACGAGCGTAGAGTACCAGATGCTCACTCTCGTGCAGGGGTTCGGCGGACGGCTCTACAGCCGCGACGGGACGCAGTTCACGCTCAACTCGCCGGAGGGAGTTCGGGGGATGCAGTTCCTCATGGACCTGCTCGATAAGCACAAGGTCGTGCCGCCGGGGCCCGCGGGGATACAGGCCGGCCAAGTCGGGCAGATGTTCATGAACCAGGAGGTTGCCACGATCTCGGCGATCTCGGGGATCATCAAGGCGATCAAGCTCTCCGCCGAGCGCGGCGAGTTTCCGCTCTTCAACGCGATCCTCGTCCAGCCGCCTCATCTGCCCGGGAAGGAGCCCACCAGCCTGCTGTCGGTCGGCGGATACGTCGTCTTCAAGCGGGAGGACAAGCGCAGGCGCGACGCGGCGATGGAGTTCGCCCGATTCCTGACGAACGCGGAGAACTGTCGGGCGCTCTCGATCGTCGGCCAGCTTCCGGCGCGGAAGTCGGCGGGCAACATCTACCCCGGCGACCTCGACATGGGCGTCGTGGCGGGGCTGCTGCCGGTCGCGCGGGAGTACTTCACGGCCGCCGGACCGGAGCTTGGCCAGGTGGTGAACGGCATCTACCAGGAGATCTTCACCCACGCGAAGACGCCTGAGGAGGCGCTCGCCGATGCGGAGAAGCGGGCGAACGAGATCATCACCCGCGAGCGGCGTGAGAGAGGATTGACGAAGTGACCGATCAGCGTTGGTGCCGATTTGTAATCCCGCACGCTTGGGCAATTCGGGGATCTGTGATCCCCGAACCACCGGACGGCATCACAGATGCCGGTTTGCCAATGGGTTCGGGATTGCAAATCCTGAACCAACGTTGGTACCGTGGACGAAACCATGAAACGTAACTCCCTGATCAACCGAATCATCCGCGCGAGGTGGGCATACCTGTTCATCGCGCCGGCGGTGCTGCACTTCCTGGTGTTCAACGTCTACCCGATCGTCTCGACGGTGTACCTCAGCTTTATGAGGTTCAACCTCCAGGGAAACACGTTCGTCGGGCTGCAGAACTACCAGATCGCAATGTCCGACCCGATCTTCTGGAAGTCGATGGCAAACACGGCGCTCTACGCGATGGTCGTCGTGCCGGTGGGAATCGGGATCGCGCTTTTCCTCTCGACGCTGATCTTCCCGCTCCGGGCGTCGGCGCAGAACTTCTACAAGGGCGCATTCTACCTCCCCGGCATCGTGTCGGCGGTCGTGGTCTCGATGATCTGGCTCTGGATGTTCGACTCCACGCACGGCCTGCTGAACTACCTGCTCTCGACCGTCGGGCTCGGGCCGGTGACGTGGCTCGGCGAATCGCGGACCGCCCTGCCCTCGCTGATGTTCATGGCGGTGGCCGGCGGAGGCGGATCGGCGATCATCCTCTACCTGGCGGCGATGGGCGGGATACCCCCCACCCTCTACGAGGCGGCGAGGCTCGACGGGGCAAGCAGGTGGGCGGAGTTCCGGAGGATCACGCTCCCGCTCCTGAAGCCGACGACGCTCTACCTCGCGGTGATGGGCACGATCGGCTCGTTCCAGGTGTTCACGAGCATCTACATGATGACGCGCGGAGGTCCGAACTACTCGACCTCGACGATCGTGTTCTCGATCTACCAGACGGCGTTTGAGTTCCTGAAGCTCGGCCGGGCGTCGGCGATGGCGCTCATCCTGGCGGTGATCATCATCACGATCAGCGCGATCCAGTTCAAGTGGCTCGGGCAGGAGGTGGAGTACTGATGGGACGCGGAGACACGGAGACGCGGAGAGGAGGGAGGATATCCCCCTTCACCATACTGGCATACGTGATCCTGACGCTGTGGGCGGTGTGGGCGCTGCTGCCCCTGTTCTGGATGATCTCGACCTCGTTCAAGGAGGTCCGAGCGGCGATCAAGATCCCGCCGGAGTGGATCCCCGCCGATCCGACGCTGATCAACTACGAGCGGCTCTTCGCGCGCGCCCCGGCGTTCCGGTGGTTCGCGAACAGCGCGATCGTGGCGGTCGCCCACACGCTCTCGATGCTGCTCTTCTGCTCGATGGCGGGTTATGCGTTCGCCAAGAAGGAGTTCCCGGGCAAGACCGCGATCTTCTGGACGCTGCTCAGCACGATGATGATCCCCGGCATGGTGCTGCTCGTGCCGCTCTTCCTGCTCGTCTCGAAGATGGGGCTGATGAACAACTACGGCGGGCTGATCCTGCCCGGACTGGTCGGCGCGTTCGGGGTGTTTCTGATGAAGCAGTTCATCGGGACGCTGCCGAACGAGCTGCTCGATGCCGCCCGGATCGACGGAGCGAGCGAATTCGGGGTCTACTCACGTGTGATCCTGCCGCTCTCGAAGCCGGCGCTGGCGGTGCTGGGGATCTTCAGCTTCATGGGCGCGTGGAACGACTTCCTCTGGCCGCTACTGATCACTCAGTCGAAGGACATGCGCACGCTCGCAGTCGGGCTGGCGACGCTCCAGCAGGAGTCGATGACCGACTTCGGACTCCTGATGGCGGGTTCGACGTTCGCGGCGGTCCCGATGATCATCATCTTCTTCGCGTTCCAGAAGCATTTCCTCAAGGGACTCACCATCGGCGCGCTCAAGGGATGACGCAACCGCCGATGGACGCAGATGAACGCGGATGCCGGACAGCAGTCGCGGCAGGTAGTCCATGGCGCCTACTTCACCCACACCGTCGCCAGGCCGTTCGCGGGGACGGTGACGGTCACTTTGCCACCGGAGAACTTCAGCCTGGACTGAGCATCCTCCACGAGGTTGCACGACCATGCCTCTCTGAACAGGCCCTTCGGGAGGGTGAGGGTGACCGGAGTCGCCTTGCCCGCCAGTTCGCGGAGCCGGATGATCAGCCCCTCGCCGGACTCGGCCTGCTTCACCGCCTGGACGTTGACGTTCTCCGCCGAGACCGAGACGAGGCTCGTGGGGACGCCGCCCTGACGACGGGAGTCGTCAGGGGATCGGGTGTCGGCCCCAACCCTCCACGCGATGAGCGGATTGCGCACCGACTGGCCGAACCGCGAGGCCGCGACGGGATCGTATTTCGGCATCGAGGTGAACGAGTAGCGGAAGACCATCTCCCCACCCTGCGACGCCTTGTAGTTCGTGAACCAGTAGTTATTGAAGGCGTAGGCGTAGAGATGCCCGTTCTCGATCGGGAGCGGCGACTTGAAGGTCTCGCGGTTGATGTCGCCGATGGTGATCAGCGGGCTCTCGACCGCGCTCCAGACGACCGCGCACTTGTCATCGGCGGCGGCCACGAAATCCTGGGCACAGTACCACGACATGCATCCACCGGGAAGCATGTCCTTCTTCGGACGGACGACACCGTTCGGAAGTTCGACGTAGAACTCCGGCTTGTTCAGGTTGAACGGGAAGGCGAAGTAGCCGGCCTCCTTCTCGTAGGTCTCCTGCTTCTGCAGCCGGTTGATGAAGTCGATGCGCTTTGCGTTGTTGTACAGGATCACCTCAGTAGTCCACTTCGGCAGGTTGCGGGCTGAGCCACTCGCGCTCAGCATGGCGCATCCGGGGCGCTGACTCTCCCCGCGCGAATCAACCCTGGTCTCGCCCGCGACATCTACGAACCGTCCTCCCGGGCCGAGAATGTACACGAACTGGTTCATGCGATAGCCCGAATTCTGATCGACGAGTTCAACGCCGACTTCCTTATCGAAGATGCTCTTGATGGCGCCGGTCGGACCGTCCTGCACGATGCGGTAGTAGCGGTTCTCGATCACTCCTCCGGAGGCGATGACATCGTCGCTGGGCGACGAATCCTGATTCCTCCACTCGATCACCTTGTAGCCGAGCGGGGGAACGTCTTCCACCCACCACGCGCCGGCACTATCCTGTCCGAGATCGCCGATGAAGCCGCTGGCCGGTCGGCCGGACGGATTGTAGACCAGGACATCGCTGCCTGTAACGGTCTCCGCCAGGGCCTCAAGCGCCTGATCAAGGATCTCGTCTGCCTGACCCTCGGCCAGGGTCGCGAAGCGCTTCTTATAGTTCCACTGGTGGATAGTCTGCTCGTGAGTCGGCCGGCTGATGCTGCAGTGCGCGCCCCAGGTGTGTTCGTCGTAGAGGATCGCGTTCTTCCATGCCGCGTCGATCTCGGCCTTCGGATACTCGGCGGCGCCGATCGTCGAGAGGAGCGAGTAGATCTTCTCAGCGGTGGTGAGCCGCTCCTTGGCGATGCGAACAGCGGCGGTCTCCTTCGAGGACGAGCCCGCGCCGTCCTCCCAGTAGACTCCTCCGTCGCCGGCAATCGTCGGGATGTGCTCGGCGAAGTTCTTCTCGACGTACCGGAAGAACTCCGGGCCGCGGGTGAAGATGATCTTCGGGTACTCGTAGCGCTTGTTCCACTCGGCGGCCACCGCGGCCAGATTCGACTCCAGCGGCTGATTGTCGCTCACTCCGCCGAACGCGAGCACGGCATCATACGGATAATCCGCGCGGTCATAGCCCGAGAGCAGTCCCAGGATGCGCGGGGTGGCTGTATCGACGCTCGCCAGCAGCCCGAGGTTCGCGGCCTGGGCGTACTGGTTGTTGAGCCACGTGAGCACCTTCGAACCGTCCGGGCCCTGCCAGTAGAACGGCCTGTGGAAGAGCTGGTTGAACGAGTCGCCCCTGGTGAGATTCAGTCCGGCGCTGAAGTACTTGATCCCCGCCCCTGCCAGGACCGTGGGGAGCGTCCAGACCTGTGTCGGCACGTCGCTGCTAACCGCCATGTCGTATGGGATGCCGTACTGTCTGGAGACGTTGCGGGCATAGTAGAGGTCGCGGATGAACGACTCGTGCGAGCAGATGCCGGTCAGCATGTTGCCGTAGATCGCCTGGCAGCCGATCCGTCCCTTCTTTGCGTACTTGATGAACTCGTCCTTGCGCTCCTTCGGCATCATCGAGAGGTAGTTGTCCTGCGGCCACGCGACCTCGGTGTTCCAGACGAAGTCGGGATACTGCTTGCAGAGGTCCAGGGCGAGCGACATATTGTCGTTATGACGCGTGATCACTCGCTCCTGCCAGTCGGTGTAGCCGACATCGATGTGCGAGCTCGGCTGGATGTAGAGCCGCCAGTGTCTCTGCGGCTTGATCTCGCAGGAGGCGGTCTTGACATCGCTGCCGCACGTGACGGCGACATCCAGCGTCGTAGCTGTCTTGACCTCATCAACCTCCAGATCGTGCTCGATTGCGCCGAGGAAGTTCGGCTTCAACGCGATCCTCCTGCCTCCGTACGATACGACGGCCTCCGTTGCGCCGAGAGAGCACTGGGCGCTCAGCTTGACGATCTGCTTCAGCGTGCCGTCCCGCTTCACGAGAAACATCGTCGGGGTGAGAGATACCCGGTTCACCGTCGGGCTCGGCATTGAGGCGTTCGGATCGTTCGTGAGGCTGACGGCGTCGTAGAGCATCCACGAGCCTTCCCGGATGTCGATGGTCAGGCTGTTTTGCCCCTTGACGAACATGCCCGCAGGGAAGGCCAGCTTGATGACGTGCTCCCTGCCCTGAGCGCAATCGCCCAGCGCACCATCACCGGGTCCGGCGGGGAGGCGAATCCGTCCGCCGTCAGCGCACATGGTGAGCGACAGGACGGGAGGATCGCCCCCATGAGCGCTGACCAGGTCTATGGTGAGGTAGTAGACTCCCGACGGCTGCTCCGACAGGTCGAAAATCACCCGGAACGCGTGCGCCTTGCTCTGCGCCCAGGCGTCGGTCGGGCCGGGATGGATGAACGGCCAGTCCTTCGCAGGGTCGCTCTTGCCGACGGTGAAGGTGACGTCCTTCGGGAAAGACGCGTTGTACGCGCCGTAGTCGTGCGGGATCGCCAGGTCTTCGTAGCAGTTGTCGAACTCGCCGATCTGCCAGACGGTCGATTCGGCGGCACAGAGGCCGGACGCCAGGATGACAATCGCGCACAGGACGGAGAGAACACGGGTGATCATGGTATCGCCTCCCGAGGGGTAGATGGTCTGATGGAGGGTTCACCGGGGATGGGTGGTAGTCCTGCACTGCAGACGGCGGACTGCGGTCAGCAGTCTACAGGCAGGGTGAAGGTAAACGCGCTGCCCTTCTCCGGCTCGCTCTCGACCCAGATGCGGCCGCCGTGCGCCTCCACCGCGAGCTTGCAGAACGTCAGACCGAGGCCCGTCGAGTAGGCCCTGCGCGCGCGGTGGGACTCGACCTGCGCGAATTTGTCGAAGATGCGGGCGTGGTATTCGGGCGGGATGCCTTCGCCGGTATCCATGACACAGACGGCCACCTGGCCGTCCGACGCATCGGCAGTCACTCTGATCTTCCCGCCCGGGGGCGTGTGGCGGATCGCGTTGCCGAGCAGGTTGACGAGCACGCGGACCACCCGATCCCGATCGACCGAGACCGTCGGCAGGCCGGACAGCGCGCCTATCTTGAGGGAGAGCTTCTTGCGTCGGGCGAGCATCTCGACCTGCGTCCTGGCGTGATCGACGATCTCTTCGATGGTGGTCGAACGCTTGTGGAGCGCAATCCTGTTGTCCTCGAGCCTGCTGACGTCGAGGAGGTCGTTGATCATCTGAAGAAGCGTCTCCCCGCCGGCGAGCGCCAGATCGAGGATCTCCCGCTCATGGGGATTGAGGCGCGACTCGGCCATCTCGGAGAGCGACTGCATCGACCCGATCATGGCGGTCAGCGGGACCCTGAGGTCGTGGACGACCATGTTCGTCAGGTCCTTCATCATCCGCTCGGACTCCCGGAGCTGCTTGTACGCCTGACGAAGCTGGCGGTTGGCCTCCCGGATGGCGACCGCGCTGTCGAGCGCCAGCGCGGCCTTCCCGGCCATCGCCGCGATGAGGTCCATCGTCTCGAAGCCGGAGTCACCGGAGGGAGGATTGCCGTTCGGATGGGCGGTCGCCTCCCATCGGCAGATCCGATCCCCCATGCCCCAGCAGTTCGTCTCGACGACGGTGACGCGCCGGCCGTCGAACGAGTTCCTCAGCCCGCCCGCCAGGAGTCCGGCCTCGAAGCTGCAGATCGCCTCGCCGATGTTCGGCATGCCGGAGCAGGTGGCGCACTCGGTCGCGATCAGCGATACCCGATTGGCGCTCTCCTCGTCGACGACGGTGTTGGCTATCTCGAGGTCGCCGAACGCCTGCATCGTGTCCTTCAGGCCGTCCACGCCGAGCTTCTCGGCGACGTTCTGGCCGGCGAGGTTGAGCATGGCGGAGGCGAGCCGGCTGCCGAGGAGTTCGCGGAATGAGAGGAGTCGGATCGCCCTGTAGAGCGAGACGGGCACCGTGCCGCCGAAAGTCGGGCGGTCGTAGCCGAAGATGCCGGGCACGTCGAGCGGGTGTTGTGTGCGAGCCTCCTCCAGGCTCATGTTGATGATCCGGAGGGCCTGTTCGCGGAAACTGAGGTCCTCGTTGGAGCTTGGCTTGCCTATCCCTTTGCGGGCTTGCAAAGGGGATATCTCCGGGCTATCCACGGCGTTACGCTCCTGCAGAAACGTTATGGGCAACTCCGATCATCCCTGATCGGCTGATGTAGCTCTGCGCCTGCGTCTCGGTCTCAAACTGCGCCCGAGGTCTCAAGCCGGGGTGAGAGCGAGCAGTCTGGTGTAATGACAGAATAGCACAAAAGGACCGAGAAGGCAAGCTGTGCAGATGACAAATACTCACAGTTTAGGCACTTCTAGTTCACACTTATGTTCCGTTGTTCCCATTCACATCCCTCGACAAACGGATATCCTCGACCAGACCGTACAGGGAACGGCCGGTGTACCGAGACCCCATTGTAGGAGCGGCTTCCCAGCCGTGATAGGCCGGTGTATCGTAGGAGCGGATTCCAATCCGCCATGTAGGAGCGGCTTCCCAGCCGCGATCGCAGCTGGAAGCTGCTCCTATAGAGACGTCATCCTTCGCGGCTGGGAAGCCGCTCCTACAACGAACGGGCCGACCGCAGGATCTCTCGCGGGTACATGGATGACTCGTCAGGCCGATCGGGTATCGTCGGATCCGTCGGATCTGCTCCGATCCCGTCCGTGACGCAAGAAGCGCATCCCCGCGAAGATGATCACCGTCGCCTGGATGAGCGTCACGATCTCCTTGGGCGTGTCGGTATCGATCTGCATCCCGAGCGCGCCGTTCTTCAGCGCGCCGAAGAGCACCGCCGAGAGGGCGGTCCCAACGGCGGTCGTGCCCCCGAGGAATGCGACCGCGATGCTGTCGAACCCGTATCCGGGCGAGAACTGGTCGTAGAACTTGCCGTGGATGCCCATAACCTCTACGGCGCCCGCGATCCCGGCGAGCGCACCGCTCATCAGCATGGCGGTGACGAGCATCCTCGACACACCGATCCCCGCGGTCCTGGCGGCATCGGGGCTGAGTCCGACCGCCTTCAACTCGTATCCGAACACGCTCCTCGACATCAACACCCAGAAGCCGATCACCGCCAGGATTGCGATGAGGATGCCCCAGTGCAGGCCCGCAGACTCCATGATGATCCCGAGGCGGGCGGTGGCGTGCATCTCCGGCGTTTGAGGCGCCATCGTGCCGGTGTCCCTCATGTGTGTGGTCACCAGGTAGTGCGTCAGGTAGAACGCCGTATAGTTCAGCATGATGGTGGTGATGACCTCGTGCACGCCGCGCTTTGCCCTGAGCAACCCGGGGAGGAACGCCCAGAGAGCGCCTCCTGCGACCCCGGCTGCGAGGCAGAGCGGTATGTGGATCACGGCGGGCGGATTGACCGCGTACCCGACCCATGCCGCGGCCAGCGCGCCGATCAGCAGTTGGCCCTCCGCTCCGATGTTGAACAGCCCGGCGCGGAGTCCGAGCGCGACCGCGAGCCCGGTCAGCGCGAGCGGGATCGTCTTGACGAGCGTCTCACCGACGGCCGTGCCGCTTCCGAGCGCAGATGCGAACATCGCCGAGAACGACTGCGCCGGATTCCCGTGGGAGAGCAGGATAACGAGCGCCGCTACTCCGAATCCGACTCCGAGAGCGGCGACCGGTGTTATGAGGTTTCGTACGGAGTTTCCCAATTCCCAAGTGCTCCGGATATGGATACCGCCGACCCTAAGTGATGCTCAGCATCGTATCGAAGGGCGGCCTAGAGCGTGTTTCGATGGTGTCGCAGGGAACGCCCGCCGTCGCGTTCCGCTCTGGTGGATATCTCCAACCCACGGAACGGGACAGCGCCCGTTCGCTACTTGCGCTGTGCCCCCAACATCATCGCGCCGATGGTCTCCCTGTCGGCGTCCGCGCGCCCGACGATGCCGACCGCCCGGCCCCGGTACATCACCATGATGCGGTCCGAAAGCGAGAGCACCTCGTCGAGATCATATGATATGAGGAGTATGCCCATGCCTCCCGATCGAGCCTCCATCAGCCTGCGGTGCACATCGCCGGCCGCTCCGATATCGAGGCCGCGGGTCGGCTGACATGCGATGAGCAGCTTCGGATCACCGTGGAGCGCCCGCCCGAGCACCAGTTTCTGCTGGTTGCCGCCCGAGAGGAACTTCGCCGACATCTCCGGCCCGGAGGCCCTGACCCCGAAGCGCTCGATCAGGCGGAGCGAGTGGTCGCGCGCCGCCCGGAGATCGAGCATCCCACGGCCGGCAAAAGGCCTCCGCCGGTGCACGCCGAGGATCGCGTTCTCCTCGATCGAGTAGCCGTCTACCAGGGCATGGCGCTGGCGGTCCTCGGGGATGTATGCGATCCCGGCGTCGAGCCGCTCTCGGACGGACAGACGCTCGATCCCGGATCCTCGAAGCCGGATACTCCCGGTCGAGCGTCGGAGGCCGACCAATCCCTCGACAAGCTCGCGCTGCCCGTTGCCGTCAACGCCCGCGACCCCGAGGATCTCCCCTGTCCTCACCTCGAAGTTGATCGAATCGACGGCACGATGCCCCTTGTCGCCGAGGATGTTCAGATCCGACACCGTGAGCAGCGGGCGACCTTCATGGACCCCTGCTTCGCAAGGAGGGGAGCCGTCGATCCGTAGATCATCGCCGACCATCAGCCGGGCGAGTTCGTCGGCGGTGGTGCCGCTCGTGTCCAGTGACGCGATGCGCCTGCCCCGCCGGAGGACGGTGACGCGATCGGAGTGCGCCATCACCTCGGCAAGTTTGTGGGTGATGACGATGACGCACATGCCGCTGTCCGCCATGCCGCGAAGCATCGCGAAGAAGCTCTCCGACTCCTGGGGCGTCAGGACGCTGGTCGGCTCGTCGAGGATCAGGATACGGACCTCGCGGTAGAGCGCCTTCAGGATCTCGGTCTTCTGCTGGGCGGAAACGGAGAGGTCGGCGACCCTGGCATCGAGGTCGAGCCCGAGCCCGAACCGCTCGCATATCTCCGCGGCCTTCACCCTGGCCGTCCGGTAATCGGTCCTGCCGAGCCTCACGGGCTCGGAGCCGAGAATGATGTTCTCAATGGCAGTGAACGCGGGCACAAGCATGAAGTGCTGGTGGACCATGCCGATGCCGTTCGCGATGGCATCGCGCGGAGACCGTATCTCGACCCGCCGGCCGGAGATGCGTATCTCGCCGGAGTCCGGGCGGTGCATGCCGTAGAGGAGGTTCATGAGCGTCGATTTGCCCGCGCCGTTCTCGCCGACGAGCGCATGTATCTCCCCGAAGCCTGCGGTGAAGTCTACGCTGTCATTCGCAAGCACACCAGGGAAGCTCTTCGTGATCCGGTGCATCTCGACGGCGGGAGCGGTATGCATATTCTACTCTTACTCTTACTCGTACTCGTACTCCTCCCCGGGGGCGAACGAGTGCTCTCGATGGCGAGTTGACGGCCGACGGTCCGACGCCTATACTGACGACTGGCAGACACAGTGGGGGAAAAGGAGTTGTCCCGTTGCGTCGCTGTAGGGATGCATACGCGGAACGGGGCGGCGACCGCTCCCTGCGCGTTGAGAGAACATGAACCCAGCCATCGAGAGAATCCGAGAGGTTACGCGCGGCACGGAGTACGAGGGACGGCTGTTCCTCGTCGGCGGGATAGTGCGCGACAGGATCATGGGCCGGCCGCCGACCGAGGACGTCGATATCGTCCTGGAAGGGAACGCGCTCGAGTTCGCCCGCTTCCTGCACCGGAAGGGCATCGCCGAGCATCGGCCGGTCACCTACCCGCGCTTCGGGACGGCGATGGTCACCATCGAGGGGCGTACCATCGAGCTGGTGAGCGCGCGCCGGGAAAGCTACGCCCCGGAGAGCCGTAAGCCGCGGGTCGAGCCCGCGAGCCTCATGGACGACGTCATGCGCCGGGACTTCACAATCAACACCCTGCTGGAGAACCTGCACACCGGCGAAGTGCTCGATCTCACCGGCAGGGGACGCGCCGACATTGAGGCGGGAATCATCCGCACGCCGACCGAGCCGCAGACGACCTTCTACGACGACCCGCTCCGCATGCTCAGGGCCGTCCGGTTCGCGGTGCGGTTCGGCTTCGAGATCGAGCCGGTCACCTACGAGGCGATCGTACGCGACGCGGAGCGGCTGAAGATCATCAGCAAGGAGCGCATCCGCGACGAGTTCGCCAAGATCATGCTGAGCGACGACCCCGACAAAGGGCTGCGGATGCTCTCCGACACGGGCCTGCTCCGGCAGTTCGCCCCGGAACTGCTCGAGATGCAGGGAGTCGACCAGACCGGTCCTCACGTCTGGGACGTCTGGAACCACACGCTGGAGGCGCTCAACTCGCTCCCGAAGCAGGCAGACTTGGTGCTCCGACTGGCGGTGCTCTTCCACGACACCGGCAAACCGCGGACTAAGACCATCGACCCCGACGGCGACGTTCACTTCTATGGTCACGAGGACTTGAGCGCCGAGATCGCGCGCCGGGTGCTCAACCGGCTGAGGTTTCCCGCCCACGAGATCAACCGCGTCGTCCGGCTGGTCAGCATGCACATGCGGATCGGCGAGTACCGCGAGGAGTGGAAGGATGCCGCGGTGAAACGACTGATGCGCGACGCCGGCGCGGATATGCCCGACCTGCTGGCGCTCGCATACGCCGACCGGTACGGATCGAACCCTCATCCGTCGCTCGAAGGGTTGAACGACCTACAGGAGCGGATCGAGGATATCCTGCTCAAGGTGAAGGTCGAGGAACTGGAGAGCCCGCTCGGCGGCCGGGAGATCATGGACCTTCTCGGCCTCGCGCCGGGCCCGAAGGTCGCAGAGGTGAAGGACTTCCTCTGCGACGAGGTAATCGAGGGCCGCCTGGAGCCTCACGACACGGACACCGCCCGACGGCTGGTCATCGAGCGGTTCGGTGGGAGATAGGCCGTCGGGCGTGCCGGACGGCGCCGCCGAAGCCCATCGGGGATCGGAATCCCCCCTGTAGCTACCCCTACCCAAGCATACCCTTAAGTCTCTTGCGCATGCTTGGTTTGGTAACCGGCGCAGAGTGGGTACAGACTCATGCGAACAGGAAGTTTGAGCTGTTACCGATACTGAGGCCTTGCGCCTCGGTCATTCCACTCCGCACAACCGGTCTCCCCACGACAACGGATAGTCCGGGAGCGGTCGTGCCTGCCATGGGGGCAACCATGAAGAGAATCGTTACCTCAGCAGCAGTTCTCCTACTCATCTGCTTCACCCTGGGCTCAGTCTTCTCGGCGCCGATTCGCCTGCGCAACGGAGCCATCGAGCCGCCGGAGAAGTCGAGCCTCAAACTGGACACCGCTGTGCCGAAAGCGGCGTACTACATCATCCAGTTCCAGGGCCCGATCGACGATTCCTGGAAGCAGGAGGTCAGTAAGCTCGGCGTCCAGCTCGGCAACTACATCCCGGAGTACGCCTTCGTGGCGAAGATGAGCGCCGAGCAGGTGCGCCGAGTCGCCGACCTGAAATCGGTGCGGTGGATCGAACGCGTAAGGCCCGAGTACCGCAGGGAAGCGTCGTTGGGCGCGCTCGGTACTGGGAGCATCGAGGTGGCTATCAAGCTGTTCCCCGGCGAGTCGCCGTCCGATGTAACAGCGCTCGTGAAGGGCGTCGGCGGCACAATGCTGACCGAAGTGAAGGGATCCGACCACTACCTGAACGCATCGATACCCGCAAGCGCGATCGATAGCCTCACAAACCTCGAGTCCGTCGAGTGGGTCGAGGAGTGGGTTCAGCCGAGACCCGCCAACAATGTCGCGCAGGGGATCATCGGCGTACACGACGTCCGCCAGCGGATAGGGCTGTACGGCGAGGGGCAGATCGTGGCGTTCGCGGACTCCGGGCTGGACACCGGCAACCCGGCGACGATGAGCGACGACTTTGCCGGGCGCATACTCGCGAGCTTCGCGCTCAGACGTCAGGACGATTGGAGCGATCCCACCGGCCACGGCACACACGCAATCGGCGTCGCAGTCAACTCGGGTGTGCTGTCGGGGAGCAATCCGGCAGAGCATTCCTACGACGGCTCGTTCGCCGGTGTCGCGCCGGAGGCGAGCATAATCATACAGTCGATCGGCGACTCAAGTGGGTTCGTCTACCCGCCGATGACGCTCTCCACCCTTTTCCAGCCGACCTACGACCTCGGCGCCAGAGTCCACAGCGACAGTTGGGGCTCGCCGGTCCGCGGAAGGTATACGCTGTACTCCCAGCAGGTGGATGAGTTCATCAGCACCCACCGGGACTTCACCCTCGTCTTCCCGATGGGAAACGACGGCCGAGACGGAAACAACGACGGCGTCACCGACCTGGGGATGGCCTATGCGCCGGCGACGGCGAAGAACTGCATCGCGGTCGGAGCAACGGAGAACGTCCGGTCCGACGGGTGGAACACCCGGTACGGCGACGCATGGCCGACCGATTTCCCCGTGCCGCCCTTGAGGAACGACTACATATCGGACAACGCCCAGGGGATGTCGTCTTGGAGCTGCCGCGGTCCCTGCGAGGACGGACGCATCAAGCCGGATATCTGCGCGCCGGGCACCAACATCCTGTCTACAAGATCGCATGCAGCGCCCGGAGTGAGCGGTTGGCTGGCATACAATGCCGACTATATGTTCTGGGGCGGCACGAGCATGTCGACCCCCATGGTCGCCGGTAGCGCCGCGCTGGTGAGGGAGTACTACGAGAAGACCCACGGGATCTCCCCGAGTGCGGCGCTGGTCAAAGCAACCTTGCTGAACGGCGCAACCGATCTCTGTCCCGGGCAGCACACAAATCCGATCGAGGTCCCGGTCCGGCCGAACAACGTCGAAGGCTGGGGGCGGGTGAACCTCGCATCGACACTCGATCCGCCGGCGCCGAAGGTACTGGAGTTCGTCGATGAGGGCTCGGGGCTGTCTACGAACGAGAGCAGGGTGTTCGAGTATAACGTACTCGGCAACTCGGTGCCGCTGGCGGTGACGCTGGTATGGACCGATCCCATCGCCTCGTCGCTCTCGGGCAAGCAGTTGGTCAACGATCTCGATCTCCGGGTGCTCACTCCGAGCGGTCAGACTCTGCTCGGGAACGGCAAGGTGGATACCACCAACAACGTCGAAAGTGTCGACATTGCGTCACCCGCGGCAGGCACCTACCGGATCACGGTGCTGGGCCGGAACGTGGCACAGGGGCCGCAGTCGTTTGCGCTGGTGATCTCCGGACAGCTTCCGGGCTCATACATCGCGGGCACGGTGACGACCGCTTCGGGCAACCCGATCTCCGGAGTGATGCTCACGATAGCGGACGGAGGCAAGGTCTACACGACTATGACCGGCCAGAACGGCGAGTACACGGTCCATCTGCCCTCCGACAGCTATATGGTCATCCCGTCGAAGGACCAGTGGACGTTCGACCCGGGCAGCCGGATAGTCTCCGTCGGCGAATCCGGCCTGACAGGCGTTGACTTCACCGGCACGGCGGCCGCCGGACAGATCACCGGAACGGTGACGCGCGCAGTCGGCGGACGGGTCAATTACTCGCTCGACTCGGACCATCCGTACGGCGACAATTCGGACGTCACGTACACGATCACGGCTCACCCGAGCGTACCGAGGATCAGGGTGCATTTCGACGAGATCGACCTGCAGAACGGATACGACGTGGTCTACGTGGAGGATGCTCAGGGCAACGTGGTCAGCGAGTTCACCGGCGAGATCTCCGATCAGTGGAGCGCATGGGTCCCGGGCAACATCGCCAGGATCCACCTGATTTCGGATGAGAGCACCACCTACTACGGCTTCCATATCGACGGCTACGAGACGGACATAGTCCAGCAGGGACCGATGGCCGGGATCACCCTGAGAGCTGATCCGGGTGGAATAACGGCGGTCACACAGGCGGACGGATCCTTCTCCATGCAAGGGCTGGAGCCGGTCTCGTACACTCTCACACCTGTGCTCGCGCACTGGCAGTTCTCCCCTCAGCGCAGATCAGTGACGGCGCCGCCCGGCGGAACCGCGAGCGCTCAGGACTTCCTGGCATTCCCGCCCGGAGCCCTGAGCGGAGTGGTCTCGGCAGGCACCATCAGCGAGACCAACCAAATCATCGAGTCGGAGCACCCCTACTCCGACAGCACCGTTACCGTCTACACGGTGACCGGCCCATCGGGATGCAGCCGGATCAAAGTACACTTCTCGGATATCGACGTGGAGCCGGGCTTCGACTTCGTCGAGGTCATGGATGCCAACGATGTCGTCGTCGACACGTACACCGGCAAGTACACCGATGAATGGAGTTCCTGGGTGCCGGGAAACACTCTCAAGATCCGCCTGCAGGCGGATGAGAGCACCTCGATGTACGGCTTCCGCGTAGACAAGTACGCGTCGGTGTCGGGCGAGCACGGCATACCCGGGGTAACCATCACCACGGAGCCCCTGGGATTCACCGCGGTCACCGATGCCGACGGAGCATTCACGATCACCAATGTCGATGCCGGACAGTACTTCCTGTCGGCCAACAAGCAGTACTGGACAATGGAGCCCGGCTCCAGGCTGGCAAACGTGGTGGCGGGAGTCACCACTACGGGGCTGGACTTCTACGGCAGCATAATGAACATGCCGGGGATCAGCTACATCAAGCTGCTCGCGGACGGCGAGGAGGTCTGCCTGTCCGGAAAGGTAGTCACGGCCGGGAGCAACGAGTTCCCCGGATGCTTCTACCTAGAGGAGAGCGATCGCTCCTCCGGCATCAAGGTGGCTACGAGCCAACTGGTGAACACCGGCAACGTGGTGACGGTCACCGGCATCATCCGCACATCCGGCGGCGAGCGGTATGTCGATGCCTCCAGCGTGAAGGTCACCAGCGTGTCCAGGGAGATTCCCGAGCCGCTGGGTCTGAACTGCTACACACTCGGCGGCGGCAGGTTGAACGCCAACACGGGCGGAGTCAAGGACGGAGTCGGCCTGCACAACATCGGGCTGCTGGTACGAACGTGGGGACGAGTAACGAGCGCGGACACGGGACACTTCTACCTGGCAGACGGCTCGCCCAACCCGGCGATCAAGGTTATCTGCCCGGGGATCGCACCTCCTCAGGAGGATAGCTTCGTGGAGGTGACGGGGATCAGTTCATGCGAGCAGGTGGGCGATGACTATGTCCGCGTGCTGAGAGCGCGCCGTTCATCGGACATCGTACCGTTGGCCGCCGCGCCGTAAGGCAGAGGACACCCGAAGTTCCGGGGCTGGACAACCTAGCCTGTCCGGCCCCGGAACTCTAGCTCCTCGAACCCTCTCTCTTCCTCCGGTATCTCCTCAACGCTATTCCACCAGATACACAGAGCGCACCCAACTGCAGCATCGACGACGGCTCCGGGCACGGGCCGACCGCGTAGACATAGTTGTCGTAGGTGCCGACGTACACGGCGCCGGCGCTACCGATGGCGGGAGAGGAGTGTATCTTGGAGCCGAGATTCTGGCTCCACCTCACCGTGCCGTTCGGGTCGAGCGAATAGAGATAGCCGTTGTGGGCCCCGAAGTAGATGGAATCGTTGATATCCACCAGCGGCGAGCAAGAGATCGGGGACTGCACGGGAAACACCCACTTGCGGGTGCCGTCGGGTCTGACGGCATGGAGCGCGCCGTCGTAGGAGCCGAAATAGATAGTCCCGTCGCGGCCGATAGCAGCCGACGAGCCGATGGACTTTGTCGAGGTCGGATATGCCCACCGGCGGTTGCCGTTAGGGTAGACGGCGTACATCCAGCCGGCCGTCGAGCCGACATACACCGTTCCGTCGTCACCGATCGCCGGCGTGGCGGATATCTGCCCCTCGCCCCGGAACACCCAGGCAAGGGAGCCACCGGGGTTCAGCGCGTACACGCCCCCATCACTGCAGCCGACGTAGACCCTGCCGTCATCGCCTACAGCGGGCGAGGAATAGGTGTGCGCGGGCATGGCGTACGACCAGTTCACCGATCCGGTCGCAGGATTGACTGAGTAGACCCTGCCGGCCTCGTCGGCGAAGTAGAGCACACCGTTTTTCAGCACGGGAGAGGAATACACGGCCGCGATCGGACCACCAGTGCTCTGACCCGTCCTGAGGTCCCATTTTCTGGATCCGTCAGGATTCAGGGCATAGAGATAGCCGTCCGAAGAGCCGACATAGATGGTGCCGTCACTTCCGATGGCAGGAGAAGACGAGACGACGCCGTTCGTGCGGTATGACCAGTTCACGCGGCCGGAATGGCCGATCGAGTACAGCCGGCTGTCGAAAGATCCGATGTATATCGTCCCGTTCCAGGCAATTGCCGGGGAGGACGTGACGTAGTTGCCCGTCTGCACTCTCCACGACACGTAGGCTCGATCCGTACCTTCATAGATCGAGCGGCCTGTTCTGCGAGCATCCGCACGGAACGCGGGATGTTCATTCACTAACTGCGCAGAAACAGAACACTCGCACCAGACTGCCAGTGTCAGCGAAACCAGTGTTACTGCCAGTAAGCTGCGGTGGCCTGAGAAACGTCCTTGCATAGCCGGACACCTCCTTAGGTGAACACCGCGAAGACTCCAGTTCAGCAACCATGCAAGAATCGTGCCAATGGCAAGGAACCGGTCACATATTCACCACTTTCACAGCACCGGAACAGCATGCGTTTGGTATAACAGGCCTATGGGTAGAATACGGCTGCTGCAAGGTAGCCATCCGGTAATCGGCTGTGCGCATGCACGGCAAGCAAGGCCGGTTCGGCATCAGCCGCAGGCATACTTTGCGCTTGTCCTGCCTAGGTTTGGCCTGCAAGACTCACGGGTAGAATAGAACGGCTGTAACTTCCGGGGCATCCTGGGTGCAGCCATGTACCTGAAGAGACGTCCATATGCGGATCAGGCAGCCACTCCCGCGCCCTCAATATCAGGGATGATACTGCGAATCTGGGACTTCCGACGGCCTGAGCGCCTCTTGCGGATATCGGGGCAGTCATGGCTCGCAAGCGGCGATACAGACTGCGTAGAGATATCTAAACAGAGCAAGTTTGGGCTGTAGACTAGATGGGTAAAATCCAGCGGCACGGCGGTATGCTTGCCTGCGAATACCCGGAGACACACGGCTGAACTGAGATGCCGGACAGAGCCGGAACGCAGACGATACCGCCTTGGATGCCGACTTGCGGCGGATGTGAATGCCGTAGGGGTGCAGGCTGAGAGTCGGACGCCCGACAGTCTGCGCCGGACCAGCTTACGAGGAATCACAAACAGGAAAGGCTGAGAGATGGACGGATCTCTCAGCCCCACGGCCTTCAAACGACTCCATGTGCTAGAGCGGTGTCGGCCTTACTGCTATTATCGGGGCAAAGCGCGCGTAAGTCAATAGGTATTTACGCAGCCGCCGATCGTGTAGCGTACGGCCGACCCTCGCATAAGTTTCACCGAGCGCCCGGGCATCGTTGCTAGCCCGGGAGCCAACTCGGTGACATACCGAAGGGGGTGGTGTGTATAGCGTAAGCTACACGACTGGCGGCTGTTTTTGGTTATCGGGTGTTCTATCGGCCATGCAAGGAGGCTAACGTATTGGTTGAAATCCCGGGACCGACGGACCGCGTGACCGGTGCTGTCATGGCAGGGACGAAAGCAGCCGTAAGCAACGACCAATGCACCGTTTTGCGGGAATGAAACTATCTAAAGGAGGAAATGCATCACCATGAAGAAGTCACTTGCTTTGATTGCTCTTCTGCTGATCATCGCCGTCCCGGCGATGGCGGCGAGAGTCCAGACCATTCCTATCACCCATGAGATGGAGTTCGTGTATCAGTGCTACGAGGGTGATAGCAATGAGACCAACCTGGAGTTCAGGGGCTACGAGGGTACGGGCGACGACGTCATCAACGCTGTTCCCGGCGTGCTGTCGATAGTCCCCGGCGACAACTGGGAGAACTTCATCGGCGCGGCACAGGAAGAAGTTCCCTACACGATCAAGAACGTGGTCCTGCAGAAGCAGACCCCGTCGATCATCCAGTGCTCGGACATCTTCCGCGCCAACGTCATCAGCCAGCAGGGCACTCCCAACATCCGCCTCTGGTGGCCGCTGATGTACGAGGTCCCCGGCACCATGTGGACCCTCACCATCCTCTACGGGACTCCCGAGCCCTACGACGATGACGGCCCCATGGGCCCGAACCCGGCCGGTTACGTTCACACCGAAGTGTGGCAGTGGCAGGTTGACGCCACTCTCGAGAGCCTCGAGTGCCTGCTCAACCTCTTCCACGAGCTGCCCTTCGGACTCGACGAGGTGCCCCTGATCTCCGACGAGGAGCTCTTCCCGATCCTGCTCGAGAAGATCGAGGCGATCCAGGCGGCAATGAGCATGACAGACCACACCAGTGCCGGTCTGATCCTCGGCGACATCGAGATGGAAGTGATGGATGCCTGCATCTCGACCTCACCGATATCTCCGTGCCCGACGGGCCCGGGGACCGGTATCGCCAACTCGCTGGAGAATCCGGCATGCTGCAAGATACTGGCCGACGTCGAGTACATCGGCTACGACCTGGGCATCCTGCAGCCCCGGAAATGACACTATCGGCACGCTGCGCGCGGTCTTCGACCGCGCCGCGTTGAAGCAGGCCCCGGAGTTCGACCGGAGCCGCTTGGAGGAGTAACAACCATGAAGAAGTACATGTTGCCGCTTGCCGCAGTACTTCTGATAGTCTCATTGCCTGCGTTCGCAGCAAGGACCGCAGTGCTTCCTTTGACGCATCCTGAGATGACGGTCTACCAGGTATATCCTGGTGACAGCAACGGCAACGTCATCAGCTACGCGGGATACGAGGGGATCATCCCCACGGATCTCATCACCGTAGTGCCGGGGATACTGTCCATCGTCCCGGGCGAGAACTGGGAGAACTTTGTCCAGGCCGCTCGCGACAACCAGCCGTACACGATCAAGAATGTGGCGATCGTCAAGACTACGCCTGATCAGAACCAGTGCGCAGACCTCTTCCCGGCTAGAGTCGTACAACTGGGCGGAACACCCAACGTCAGGCTGTGGTGGCCACTGATGTACGAGCCTCCCGGTACGATGTGGAAGCTGACCATCCTCTACGGCACGACCGAGCCGTATGATGATGACGGTCCCATGGGCCCGAATCCGCCGTCGTATACGCATACCGAAGAGTGGATATGGACGGTGGATGCGACCCTGGACCAGCTAGAGCAGTTGCTGACCCTGTTCCGTGAAGTTCCCTTCGGCACTGATGAGGTTCCCCTCATCTCCGACGAGGATCTGTACGTGAACCTTCTCGACAAGCTGGAAGATGTACGGAATGCCACGGATTCGCTCACTGCCCAGATCGCGCTCGCTGAGTTCGAGATGGAAGTGATGGACGCGTGCATTGCCGAGTCTCCACAGCGGCCCAACCCGAGAGGAAATGGGACGGGCATCGCCAACTCGCTCGAGAATCCGGCATGCTGCAAGCTGCTCATCGATGCCGAGTACATAGGGAATCAGCTCGGCGCTCTACAGCCAGGCAAGTAGACCCGAAGTACGGGTAGCGCGGAACTGAGGACTCCGCCCACGGGGCGGAGTCCTCACATGAGGAGGTATTCGGACATGAAGAGAACCATGCTTCCGATCATCATAGTGCTTCTTCTCTCCTCACTGCCGTCGATGGCAGCGAGGACGACTGCGGTTCCGGTAGTACACGATACGAACATAGTGTTCCAGGCGTACCAGACCGGCTGCCCGACACCGGTCGCTGTACCGGGCGTGCTGTCCCTGTCGCCCACCGATCTCGTGCAGTCTATCGCACAACAGACACCGTTCACGATCAAGAGCGTGGTGCTGGAGAAGCAGACACCCGAACTCAATCAGTGCGGGGACGTGTTTCCGGCCCGCACGACACGCCAGCAGGGGATGGCAAATATCCGCCGCTGGTGGCCGCTGATGTACGAGGTCCCGGGCACTACCTGGACGCTGACTATCATCTACGGTACGTCCATGCCCTTTGACGATGACGGACCCGGGCCGAACCCCAAGGGCTACGTGCATACCGAGATCTGGCGCTGGAGAGTCGAGGCGAGCATCCAGAGCATGAAGGATCTGCTCGTCTTGTTCCGCCAACTGCCGTACGGGACCAGCGAGATGCCTCTGATCTCAGACGACACGCTGTACCACGCCCTTCAGACGAAGCTCGACCAGATCGCGGTGGCGGTCGCCGCAGGAAAGACCACAGACGCCGCCATACTTCTGGGCGATTTCGAAATGGAAGTCATGGATGCCTGCGTACCTGATCCGCCGGTGGATATGACCAACTCCGGAACGGGCATCGCCGGCTCGGCGGAAAACCCGGCATGCTGCAAACTGCTGGTCGACGCTGAGTACGTCGGAAGAAAGCTGGGTATCCTTCAGTAAGACAAACTGTCCGCGGAGCCTGTGTTGAGTCCGAATCCCTATGCCGCGGGGCTCTGATAGTCAGGCCGCAACTGCATCGGCTGCCGCGAGTGCCACGGATCTGCCCCAACAGCAGATCCGCGAACCGCCACCCTTTGCGCCGGGAGGGCTGCTGCCGCCAGTCCTGATTCCTGGCGACAAATGGGTGGCCAAGGCGTCTCTACCCTACCCCACCCGTCAGGTTGTGCGCTGATATCTCGAGCCGGACACAGCTCGGAGACGACAGCCACGCCTGCACAGCATCACCTACACCCGAAAGGCAGCGCCTCGCGCTCGCATGCGCCAAGAGCTTGCGGCGAGAGGGGCGCCCGCAGGTTGATTCGCCAGTGCACGGCGGAGCGACCTGACGGGAGACATGGTCCACCCCACATATGGAGAGAGAAATGAACAAGGCATTGCTGACGATCGTGGCCGTGCTGGCGACTATCTCGCCGCCGGCTTTCGGCGCCAGGACGGCGGTTGTACCGACCACTCATCCGACGAAGCAGGTCTATGAGGCATATCGGGGCGGAAGCGGTTCGGCGAATCGCTCTTACCTGGGCTATGCAGGCAGCGGATGGGAAGTGATAAACGCGGTCCCCGGGGTCCTGTCCATCGAGCCCGGTCCGGCGTGGGCCAACTATGTCGGAGCCGCACAACTGTCGCCGGCCGTCAACTACTCCATCAAGAACGTGGTGCTGGAGAAGCGGACCCCCACCGCCATACAGTGCGCTGACGTCTATTCCGAGCAGCTGATCCAACAGCAGGGTACGCGGAACATCCGCCTGTGGTGGCCGCTAATGTATGAGGCCGCGGGCACGACATGGACGCTCACCATCCTTTACGGCACGACTGAGCCCTACGACGATGATGGACCGACTGGTCCGAACCGGGCCGGCTACGTCCATACCGAGATCTGGCAGTGGCAGTTGGACGTCACTCTGGACAGCATGAAGAGCCTGATGGCGCTCTTCCACGAACTGCCCCTGGGCAAGAGCCAGGTGCCGTTGATCTCCGATGATGCATTCTACGAGATGCTCCAATTGAAGCTGGATGAGGTCACGGCGGCTGTAATGGCCTTCGACTCCGTCGAGGCCGGGCTGGCACTGGGGGAGTTCGAGATGCTGTTGATGGACAGATGCCTCTCCACCCTGCCGGCGCGACCGAACCCGGCCGGCGCGTCCACGGGAGTTGCCAATACCATGGAAAACCCCGCGTGCTGCAAGCTGCTCACCGACGCTGAGTACCTGGGTTTCAAGCTCGGCATCTATCAGCCCCGGAAGTAGATCGGCGGCGCTCATCAACAATATCGTCCTGCAGGTTATTGAAGGCTCAGTTTGTGGGTATAACGGTGTGTGCCGGCTATGCAAGCGATAGCAGTGCCTGAGCACGTACCGTGGGCCGCCTTGCGACAGGCGGAAGAGACACGAAGACACAGGAGGTCCGACAATGCTAGCAAGACGCATCGCACTCTCGGCTGCAGCCATCCTGATCGCCCTCTGCTCCGGGCAATCACAAGCCAAGCCCAAGATCGACACTGTAGTCTACGAGGTGAGGATGTCCTCTCCCCATGGAAACATGGGGACTCGCAAGATGTACAGGAGGGGCGAGCACTTCATTTGGGATGCGGACTCGGCGGGGCTCAAGGTCAAGTTCATCAAGAACAAGGACGGAGCCTTCATGATCCATCCCAAGGAGCGATTCGCCGCCAAATATCCGGCGGGATCGAATCGCGAATCTCCGATGACGTTCCTGCCCGGGCCGGCCGGCGACGTCAAGGAGTTCCTCGAAGCGAACGAGGCAAAGAAAGAGGGCCAGGAGACCATCAACAAGAAGGTCTGCGACATCTATACCTACACCGAAAAAGAGACCAAGTGGAAGTGCAAGCTGTGGGTCGAGCAGGACAAGCTCACTCCTGTGAAGATGGTCATGAAAGGCGCCAAGGAGACCGACGTCATCGAGGTCACCTACCTGAGCTACAAGCTGGGTGCGGTGATCGCCTCGTCGCGGTTCGAGCTGCCCAAAGGCATCGAGATACGTCCTATGCCTGAGCGGCTGACGAGGGAGGACACCGTAGGGGCTGAACGGGAGACGAAAAAGGACCAATCTGAGGCCAAGCTCGTCGAATCGGCCGAGAACAAGTAGGAGGCTGAGCGATGAGCTCTCATAACTCTCGGATATCGCTGTGGCATGTGCTTGCGGCCGCCGCTATCGGCGCTGCAGGCCTTTTTGCCGAATTCTCCACCATCGGCGCCGCTCCCTCAAATGCCAGGACTCTCGTCCTCCTCTATACCAACCAGGCATATGGCCAGATCCGAAGCTGCAACTGCACGAAGTTCCGCTATGGCGGCTACGGACGCGAGGCCACGCTGGTCGAGAAGGTGAGGAAAGAGAATCCGAACGTCGTCATCATCGAAGGTGGCGATGCGGTAGGCCACGACCAGGTCGAGCAGGACCGGCTGAAGTCGGACGTCGCTATCAAGGCGATCGAGACGATCAAGTACGCGGCCTTCGTACCGGGCGATGCCGAGCTGATGTATGACCGAAAGAGCCTGGAAAGCTGGGCGAGCGGCTCCAAGACGCCGTTCATCCTCGCCAACGCCGGCTTCAAGGATACAGGCAAGCCCGTGTGCGACAAGCCCTATATCATCCGGAAGACGCCGAACGGCCTGCGGGTAGCGGTGGTGGGAGTTGTCGGCCCGAGACTATTCACCGACGCCGCGCAACTCGGTCTGCAGGTCACGATCACCGATCCCAAGTCGGCGCTCAAGGGCCTCCTGCCGAAGATACGCCCTCAGGCCGATCTCGTAGTCGTAGCGGCCCACACCGACGCCGATGACGCAAGGACGATCGCCAAGCTCGCGGGCGTAGACGTGGTCATCTGCACCCATTCCGACGACAAGCTGGTGATGCCGGAGAAAGACAAAAACATCGTGGAAGGCGCCACCGAGAGGATCGGCAACTGCATCTTCCTGGTGAGCAACTCCCGCTCGGGATGGTCCGTGGGCAGGCTTGACCTCGAGATCGACGGCAAGAAGATCAAGACGGCGCGCAACCGCTCGTTCTTCCTGGACCGAGCCTATGAGGAGCACGCCGACATCGTCAAGCTCTACGACGACTACAACAAGAAAGTCGCCGACGCCATGAACCGCCGGCAGAACGAACTGAGAGACAAGTTCGCGAGCCTTCTGAAGGAAAGAGGGATCGATCCGTCGAAGCGCGTGCGCCCGAAGCCTTTCGCAGGCGCTGCTACCTGCAAGACATGCCACGAGGAAGCCTACACCGCTTGGGCTAAGACCCGGCATGCCACGGCTTTCGCGACCCTGAGGAAGACCGGTCAGGAGTCGGACCCGGAGTGCATCTCCTGTCACACGACCGGCGCATCCCAGCGTGGAGGATTCGTGAGCGCCAAGGAGACGCCCGAGCTGATCAACGTGCAATGCGAGGCATGTCACGGCGCCGGCGCATCACATGCGGCCAAGCCCGCGGCAGGCTTCGGCTCCGTCTCTGAGGATCTCTGCAGAAGCTGCCATACCGAGGACTACAATCCGGACTTCGACTACGAGCAGATGCTCAAGACGATCCGGCACAAGCACTAATCCTTTGACAAAAGAAAACCCCCGACCGCGTCTGCAGTCGGGGGTGATCCATATTCTGGTCAGGGACAGACCATCAGGCTCTGCGCCGTCTGATCATCACACCGAGAGCGGAGACTCCACCGAACAGGGCCAGCATCGAGCTGGGTTCGGGCACTACCTGGCCGAGCTGCTCGCGGCTATCACCCAGCTCGTAGTAATACACCGTGAAGTACGGTGCGGCGGTCGGTGCGGCGATTGTGAAGCCGACCAGACTCTCGCCCGGAGCCGGATCATTCGAGATGGCGTCCCAGGCGGGCCAGGTGTAAGCGAGATTCTCTACCCAACCTGCAGGCGTCCCGGTAACGCTGTAGTAGCTGGGATCCACCGGGTCTGCCCAGTACAGGTCCAGACCCCATGGGACTATGGTGCCCGTCGTATCGTTGTTGTACAACGTATACACCCAGGTACCCGGCGCCTCTCCAGGGCCATAGGTCATGGCGAACGGACCCTCCGCAAGCGCAGAAGCGCTGCAGAGGACCAACACGGCCAGAGCAAACACAACACACAACTTCAGTCTCATTTGGCATTGCCTCCTTTGCGGCTGACAGTATGGGAATGTGTACTGACCGAACGGGCTCTCGATCTGCTCAGCAGGTTAGGAGCAGATGCACAGGTTGATCCTGTGTGAATTACCAGGTTGTTCATCTGCAAGAAACGTGCCAATCGCTGCTGTATGCGAAAAAACGCCTTTGATGTCAGGTAGTTACCGATTGCAGCGCGGCACAAGAAAACACTAGATGGGGGACACACTCAGATGATTGGAAAAGCCTCACCAGCACGTGCACGACTTATCAGCCTGTTGGCCTTCGTGCTCTTCATCGGGTACGCAGCCTGCAAGCCGTCGTCGGCAACAACAATCCCTGGTCCGCGGTTCAACATCGCGGGAGTCGGCGTATCCGCTCAATTCAGCCAGGAGTACGTTAACATCTGCGCCGGCAACGGGGTCTACCTTGCGGTCTGGCAGGACAGACGCAGCAACGTGGACTACGACATCTACGGCATTCTGCTCGACTCCAACGGCAGTCCGATAGTCGCGGAGTCATTCCTGATCTCGAAAATGGCCGGTGGAACGCCTGCGCCGAATGACCAGTGGTACCCGGCCGTCGGCTTCAACGGCACGGACTTCCTGGTGGCATGGTCGGACCGGCGTGCCGCCAACCAGATCCCTCGCATCTACGCGGCCCGAGTCACGACCTCGGGGCAGGTGCTGGACCAAGGCGGCATCGCGTTTCCTACGGCTCCCACACCGACAGAGCAGTTCGTTCCACAGATCGCGTCGAACGGAGTCACCTGGCAGGTGGTATGGCAGGAGAAAAACTCCATGGGAAACGACGACATCTACGGCGCACAGGTGAGCGCATCCGGAGTGGTGGGCAGCCGAGTCGCGATCGCTTTCCGCGCAGACAACGAGTCGTGGCCGAGCATCGCGTGGAACGGCAGCAACTATCTCGTGGTGTGGCAGGACTACCGCAACTCGGAGTCGACGGGCACGGACATCTACGGATGCCGGCTTACCGCCTCCGGAACGAAGGTCGGAAGCTCGGAGATAGTCATCTCGACAGCAGCAGGGTCTTCGAGTGCCGGTGCGGCGGGAGCACAGACTGCTCCCTCGGTAGCGGCAGGCTCCTCCGGCACCTGGATGGTCGTATGGCAAGACGCTCGGGGCGCGGACGATGACATCTACTGCGCCCGGGTCAGCTCGGCCGGTGACGTCGTAACCGCTGACAGAGGCGGAAAGGTGGTATCCAGCGTCACGGACGACCAGGAGGAGCCTAGTATCGGTTGGGACGGCACGAACTTCGTCGCAGCCTGGAGAGACAAGTCCTCCGGCCGAGCCATTCGAGCCGGCAGGATCAACATCAGCGGTACGGTACTCGATCCGAATGGAATAGTGATCAACAGCGGGTCTGCGGGCTCATACGGGCCATCGATCGCCTGCCGAAACGGCATCAGTCTGATAGGATGGTACAGTCTGGACGCACTCAACGCGGATGTGCTCGGCACTCGGCTGAACTCCTTCGGGCAGGTCGGCAGCATAGCGCAGTGGTCGCTCTGTCTGCAGAACCAGCCGCACTTCTCCGCTGCATTCGACGGGACGAACTATGTGGTCACCTGGTCCGACCGAAGATCCGGCTTGTACCGCGTGTATGCCGCCCGGGTATCGCCGGACGGTACGATCCTCGACCCTGAGGGAGTGCTCGTCACCAGCGGCAGTTCGCTCGATCAGACCGAGCCGGCGATTGCCTGGAACGGCACTCACTACCTCGTGGTCTGGACGGAACTGGTCACGACATTCACCGATATCAAAGCAATGAGGCTGACCCCCACCCTGGCCAGGGTCGATGCCAGCCCCATCACTCTCTGCAACCTCGATCTGGATCAGAATGCGCCTGCCGTGGCGTGGAACGGCACCCATTTCCTCGTCGTCTGGGTGGACTACAGGAATGCGGTGGCTCCGAACTACTACTGCGACATCCGGGGGGCGAGGGTATCGGCAACCGGTGTCGTCTCCAACCTGAGCAGCGCGATATGCAACTTCAACAACAACCAGTTCGCGCCGGCGGTGGCCGCGTGCGGAAGCAACTTCCTGGTGGCATGGGAGGACTACCGGACCAACGGCGCACCGGTCATCTACTACAACCGAGTGACCGGCGATGGAGCCGTGCTGGATTCCAACGGGATCATGGCGCCCGCCATCGCCTACTACAACGTCCAGCCCTCTGTAGCATCGGACGGGACCAACTACCTGATAGTCTGGTCAGACAAGCGAGCGGGTTGGTCCAACGACAACATCTATGGGGTCCGCATATCCCAGGCTGGAACGCGGCTCGATGCTGAAGACATCATTGTGTGCAGCGCCGCCAGGGATCAGGTCGCTCCGTCAGCCGTGTGGAATGGTCAGAACTACCTCGTTGCGTGGCAGGACGGCCGCAACTGGTCAACATCCAGTGACGATATATACATGAATGCCGTGACCTCTGCCGGCGTGGTCGTCGATCCCGCCGACAGCCTTATATGCGGAGCAGGCCACTCCGAGAGGAACCCCTCGGTTGTGACCTGCGGAGCGGGACTCGGCGCGGTGTTCTACAGCGATTTCCTGAATGCAACGTACCGGACCGGGGGATGCATCATCTCGGAGGCGCCGCCCGTCCCGGAAGTCACTGACGACGGCATCTACAGCACCCTTCCGGGCTCCCTGCACGCGACATGGACCGTCGGCCCGAGACAGGACGAGGTCGCCGAGTACCGGTATGCGATCGGCACCACCGCCGGAGGAGCGGATATCGTCGACTGGACGTCCGCCGGCCTCCTGACTGAGATCACGCACTCCGGTCTGGCGCTTGTCGACGGCAACACCTATTATATCTCGGTGCAGGCAAGGACCGCCGCGGGCATGTGGAGCGAGTCCGGCGTTAGCGACGGGATCATCGTCGATGCGTCGGCTCCCACTACGCCGGTCGTAGCGGATGACGGCGACTGCGCGGCATCAAACGTCCTGAATGCAACCTGGAGTGCCGAGGATGCTCACACGGGTGTCCAGGAATATCGGTATGCCATAGGAAGTTCGCCCGGAGGGACCGATCTGGCCGACTGGACATCAGTAGGCACGGATACGTCGATCACGAGGAGCGATCTGTCGATCGCGGACGGCACTACCTGCTACTTCGCGGTGCAGGCCCGGAACGGCGCCGGTTCGTGGAGTACCGTGGGCATGAGCGACGGCATCCTGGTCGACACATCGGCTCCCACGACACCCGTCGTCACCGATGACGGCGACTACAGCACGAACCCCATGACCATCCATGCAGCATGGACCGCCGAGGATGCGCACACCGGAATCACGGAGTACCAATACGCCATCGGCACCTCGGCCGGAGGTACGGACATCGTGGACTGGACCTCGGCGGGCACGAGCACCGAGATCACCAGAGACGACCTGTCGCTCACAGACGGCACGACCTACTACGTCGCAGTCAAGGCCAAGAACGGCGTCGAGGCGTGGAGCGCCATCGGGAGCAGCGACGGCATCGAGGTAGATGCGTCCGCTCCGACGACCCCGACCGTCATCGACGACGGTGACTACGCGCTCCCCGACTTCCTGCACGCGGTCTGGACAAGCGAAGACGCTCACTCCGGCATTCAGGAGTACCAGTACGCCATCGGTACAACTCCTGGTGGAACGGACGTGGTGGATTGGACCTCCGCCGGCAGCGAGGGAAGTATCACGCACACCGGACTGTCGCTGCAGGAGGACGTGACCTACTACATCAGCGTGAGGGCGCTCAACGGCGCAGGCCTGTGGAGCGATGTGGGATCGAGCGACGGCATCACGGTCCCTGCGCTGGTAAACACCATCGCAGACGCCAAGCTCATGGCGGACGACCAGGGTATGAGGCTGACCGGCAAGGTCGTTGTGGCCGGAACCGACAGCCTGCCCGATCTCCCCGGTCCCGCATTCTTCTACATCGAAGAGGAGAATCGCACCTCCGGCATCAAGGTGGTAAGCGCGGAGCCGATCAGCACCGGCTGCGTAGTGGATATCGCCGGAGAGATCGAGACCGTGGACGGCGAACGGCAGATCACCGCATCGGTGGTCAGGGTGAGTTCGGCCGAGGGCACGGCGCCCGACGCGCTCAACATGATGGACAGAGCGATCGGTGGATTCGCGCTCAACGAGCACACACCGGGCGTCTACAAGTCGTTCGGACCGCATAACGTGGGCCTGCTTGTCATGACTTGGGGCAAAGTGACATACGCCGGCGGGGCAGACGAAGACTACTGCTACGTAAACGGCGGTAGTTATCTCAGGGACGGATCAGGCCACGCAGGCGTGAAGGTCTACTGCGGCCACCTCACCAAGCCGGCTGTCGGCTCCACCGTACTGGTGACAGGTATAAGCTCCTGCGAGCCTCTGGCGGACAGACTCGTCCGCAGGGTACTTGCCACCAAGATAGTCGAATATCCATAGGACATGTTGCTTCCGGGGCAATCTCCGTAATATGGGACTGAGCACTCGCAGCGGTCCGAACGGCGATAACCCGGACCGGACATACACGGCGGGGGAGGGATCGCTCCCTCCCCCGCCGTTTCCTCGAACGGCGCCATCCGCTTCACCGCCGAGGACCGTTACCTGCATGCCGTCAATCCCGACGTGAGCCTCAAGTGGCGCAATGGGATCGGACCTCAGGTGGAGTCATCGCCGACTGTTCGCTGATGCCGTCTGCCTTCCGTCACACACCACTCACTTCTCCCGTATTGCCACATCCCCCATCCGAGCTCCTGTATCTACACCCGTCACGGGTCTAGACGGGTGTTCCGGCGCCGGCCACCGTCAACGATGTCGGCTGTATCTTGCATCGTTAACCCTAAGTTGCAGACCATCATTTTATTGTAGGTTTAGCCCATACTTCCGGGAGGGTACAGCGGAAATGCCAACATGTGCAGACTAGTACCCGGTTAACTTGTTTCCCGAAGGTTGCCACTCTGAGAGGCATATTTGTGAACCTGCTCGGTGATTTGGGTAGCCATCCGCCAACGGCAGGCCAACCCCGACGCCGGGGCAGGAGCATTCTGCATATAGCATGAGAGGAGGCTTGATCGATGTTCAGACTCAATCACGTCAAAGCCTGCAAGCTATGGCTGGCAGCGCTTGTGCTGATGGCAGCGCTGACATGGCAGTGCCAGGCGGCGGTGACCATCAGCGGAGGGGCATTTCAAGATGTCGACTGCAGTGGCGGCTTCAACGGGGGTGACATGCCTCTGCCCGGCGCAACGTTCATACTGACCGATGCGAGCGGAAATCCGGTCGTGGACGCGAGCAACAATCCTGTGCCGCCGCAGATGGGAAGCACCTTCAGCTTCACGAACCTGCTCATCGGCACATACAGGATCACCGAGATCAACCCACCCGGCTACTCCAGTGTGGACGCCATTCCCAGCGGCCCCGATGCGGTGAAGATCACGAGCGATATCATCCAGGTAGACGCCGGAGTTGACGGAGACTACCCTGACCAGAACTTCCTGGATTCGGGCTGCACGCTGCTAGTGTATCAGGCATATCCGGGCGACTCCAACGGGGTCAACGTGGGATACGCGGGGTACGCCACGCTTACCGACGATCTGATCAGCTCGGTGCCCGGAGTGCTGCAGATCATCCCGCAGGATGATGGAGAAGAGCCCTGGCAGAACTTCATCCGCGTCTACCACAACGGAATTCCCGCCCCGACCGTCACCATCACCTCCGTCACGCTCAGGAAGACGACGCCCGCGCTCATCCAGTGCGGAAACGAGTTTCCTCAGAGGGAGTTCATGCAGCAGGGCACGTCGAGCATCCGGCTCTGGTGGCCACTGATGTATGAAGTCCCGGGTACGACCTGGACACTGACGATCAACTACACCGCAAACGGGACGCCGATGAGCGATGTGTGGAGATGGCAGGTCGATGCCACTCTCGAGAGCCTCAAGCTCACACTCGAGCTGTTCCACCAACTGCCCTTCGGAACGAGCCAGGTGCCGCTCGTCTCGGACGAGGAGCTGTACCCCATCCTGCAGGCCAAACTGGATGCGGCAATAGACGCCCTCGCCGTCAGCGACCTCCTGCTCGCCGGCATGATCCTGGCCGACTTCGAGATGGAGGTCAACAATGCCTGGATAGCGTCTACTCCGATGTACCCCCTGCCTTCGGGCGTCGGCACGGGCATTGTACAAACCGCGGAGAATCCCGCCGCCTGCAAGCTTCAGGTAGACGCCGGCTACATTGCCGATCTGTACGGCCTGTTCCAGACGGCCAAGTGACGCAGCGGGTCGTCCCAGGCAATGGCATGGCCCGGTCTTCCAAGATATGAGGTTGAAGGAGGTAGCGAGACATCATGAAAAGATTGCTCATACTGCTGGCGGCGCTGGTACTGATCACGGCACTTCCTGCCGTGTCCGCCAGAGTCCTGGTATTACCGATAGTACACGATACGATCGTTCTTCAGCAGTCGTACGCGGGTGACAGCGGCGGGACTAACCTGGGGTTCGCCGGCTTTGACGGAGTCCGGGATGATGTGATCTCGGCCGTGCCGGGGATCTTCTCCATCGAGCCCGGCGACAACTGGAGCAACTTCGTCGGCGCGGCATGGGAGCCCGTGGATACGCCCTACGCGATCAAGAACGTGGTGCTCGCCAAGACGACACCCGCGATGTGCACGATCAACGCGCGGACCATCTACCAGCATGGCACTCCGAACGTCCGGCTCTGGTGGCCGCTGATGTACGAGCCGCCCGGAACCACCTGGAGGCTGAGCATACTCTACGGAACGTACGCTCCGTATGACGATGATGGTGCGGGGCCGAATCCCGCGAGCTACGTACACCAGGAGATCTGGGAATGGCAGGTCGAAGCCAACCCGACGAGCCTGCAGAACCTGATGGCGCTGTTCCGCGAACTGCCGTTTGCGACCGATGAGGTGCCTCTGATATCGGATGAGGAGCTCTACCCGGTGCTGCAGGACTTGCTGTCGGAGTTCATCGTTCTGGTCGACAACCAGCAGGAGACAGAGGCCAGTCTGGTTCTGGGAGAGTTGTTTGCAACGATCAACGACGGCTGTATTCCCATCTCGCCGATGGATCCTGCTCCGACCGGTCCGGGCACAGGCATAGCCAACTCGCCCGAGCATCCAGCGTGCTGCAAGTTGATGGCCGACGTGGATTACATCGGATCGCACGGCATATTCACGCCGGGGAAGTAAGCATCACCAACTCTATCAGACGAAATGGGGGTGGGCCTGAGAGCGATCTGAACTACCGCACACCGGGTGCTCGCGAGAGCACCCGGTGCTCTATGTGCGAGGTATCCGGTGAGTCTCAGGAGATTGTGCTACGGTGTAGCTCCTAGGAAACCACGCGCCGTCAGCTCTGAGTAGTCTCGACCGTCCTTCGATACGCTTCGCTACTCAGGACTAGCAGGTTCCTATGTCCCGGGAAACCCACCCCGCCGGGCATGAGTAGTCCTGCACTCCGAGTTCACTGACTAGCGGGTATTATGTCCCGGCAAATCCACCCCGTCAGCCCTGAGTGATGCGCAGCATCGTATCGAAGGGCGGCCTTGCTCTACCAGACCTTTGGCCAGACCCGACCGTCCTTCGATACGCTTCGCTACTCAGGACTGCCGGGGTTCCTATGTCCCCGGGGAACAACCACCGCCAGCCCTGACAGGACCAGCGGGATTTCTACCCCGAGACAACTACTCTGACTGCGCAGTAATATGCCTGGAATGACTGACTGTTTCAGATCCACCTGAGTCTTGTTAGGAACGTGGCATGCCGAAGCCTACTGAACCGGCTGGAGCAGTCCGAGTCGCCCCCCGACATACTCCGAATCCGCGAGGAGCTTGCAACACGCGGGATTCTCAGCGCTGTTGGCGATCCCGGTGCCGGGACCCGTGGGATTCGGCTTGGCGGGCGATGTGGCGATGCAGGCATCCATCACCTGCATCTCGAACTCCCCGAGCAGGATGCCGGCGCTGATATGGTCTCCGGATTCCCAGGCATAGGCCACCGCATCGAGCTTCTCGACGAGCTGAGGATAGAGCTTCTCGTCCGAGATCAACGGCACTTCATCCGTCGAGAACGGCAGTTCATGGAACAGCGCCAGCAGGTTCTTCATGCTCTCCAGAGTCGCATCCACATACCAACGCCAGGTCTCAGTGTGAACATACGTGGGCTTATGAGGCCCGAGTCCGTCGTCATCCCAGGGGACGGACGTGCCGTAGGTGATCGTCAGAGTCCACATGGTCTGCGGGACCTCGTACATCAGCGGCCACCACGTCCGAATCGACGGCGTACCCTGCTGCTGGACTCCGTGGGCCGGGAATACATCCGCGCACTGGACGATGGAGGGCGTCTGCTTGACGAGCGAGACGCTCTTCGGGGTGTAGGGAACGCCGACCTGTGCCGCGCCTACGAAGTTCTCCCACTTGTCACCGGGCACGATGGTGAACACTCCCGGCACGGCCGACGTCGTATCGCCCTCGATGCCCTTGTACCCCTTGTGATGTCCGGATGCGCCTCTCGAACTGCCCTCGTAGGCCTGCAGCAGGCTGATCGGCTCGGACGGAGGCTGCGGCGGGTTCTTCCAGTTAGCTACCCAGAAAGCGAAGGTCTGCGAGACCGTCTGGCCGGGCGCAAGGCTCCCCCAATGGAACTTCATCGCTCCGCAGATATCGGTCGGGCCGGCGGCATTCAGCCCGGAAAGCCTGTCGTCGTAGATATCCGCAATAATTCCGGCAAGATCGCTGCCGTAAGCGCCGACCGCATAGGCGGCGGGAGCGGTGTTGGCGCTGAAGCCCACCACATCACTTCCCTCCGGCAGAAACAGCCCCCGACCATAGGTAGAGATATCGTAGTGATAGTCAGGGTAGCCGCCCACGGCGTAGATCTTCGGATCGTAGACGCCGAAGTTGTCCGTGGAAAGGTCATCATTCGGGTGAGCGTGCAGGAACTGATACAGCGATAGGTTCGATATCGCCGTACCTCTGATGTTCCGGATGTTATACGTCTGGAACATCACATACGGTGACGTCATGATGGGCCCTGCATAGCCCGCACCGCCGGGATTGAGGCCTATCGCCATGCCGCCGGGCACATACTTCATCTGCACCAGGATCTCTATAAGGAGATCATTGTTCACAATACGGCTGCGGCCGGTGTTCTTCCCCGGCACCGAGTTCGACGGATCGTGGTAGGTGTACATAGGGTCCAGAACTTCGAACGCCGAGTTTGTGGTGAAATCCGGACTGAAGAACCTCGGAGGAAGAAGCATGGATCTGCCTCCATCCGTCTCGATGCCGTCATACCTGACCGCCCCCGACCAGTCTCCGGTGAGAACCCCGTGGGCATCAGTCCCGGGGAACGTCACGGTGACCAGGTCCGTGTACGCGAAACCATCCAGGAAGATCTGCCAGTCCGGCGACTGCAGATCCTGCCCGAACACGCTCCCTCCTGCGGCGAGCAGGAGTACGCACAGCAGAAACACCATGCCTTGTCTACTCATGAAAGCCATGCCAGATCGTTCCTCCTCCAGACGACCGCGTCCGGCAGGGACTCAGGTTGTTCTGTAGTTTGTTTATTCCCAACTAGCCTGCTCTTCAACCGCATGACCAGGTGGCCGGCGAAAAAACCTCGAGCGCCGATCCCGAGACAGGAGGAGCGATTTGCACAAGTGCGCAGGCCCGACTGCCGCTGGCGCATACACGCCTCGTGGGCCGGGAAGACCGGCAGTCGAGGTTTTGGGCAGCGATGAATGTGGGTATTGGCAATGTGCGTCGCGGACGGCAGCCGGATGGGAGTGTGCCGCTCGTCCGTTTGGCGTCTGGTCTGTCTGGGTAAAGATCAGGTGTGTGACTGGGGGGCAAACTGGCCCACAGCAGTTCCTCTGCCGCAGATGCACCCCACGGACAACCATCACCTGCCCGAACGTCGCGCCGAACAAGGCTCGGTCGTAGAGCAGGCAGGAGGGAATCTCAAGTTGAGCACCTTCAGGCTTTGGGCACTTTGGCTGGTATGCTCGTTTCTCTTGCTGTGCTGCGGAGGCGCGTTCGGCGCGGATGACCTGGTCCGCGGACTCGTAGTCGACCGCAGCGACAGGACTCTCTGGCTGGGACTTCCCCGCCCCGTGCAAAGGGGAGCAGTCTTCAACGTCTTTCTCATGCCTGGAACCGAGCCACTGGCCCGAGCGACGGTCGAGGAGATCACTCCTGACCCGCCGTACGTCGCCAGGGCGAGCGTGAGGCTTCTCCGCTCCGATGCATTCATCCCGGTCGGCGCATACGTCGAGGTCACGGGCGATACGCTTCCCGCGACCGACGAGCCGGGTGGGCTGAAGGAGGTCGATTTCCATGAGGAAACGGCTCGGCGTCTGTCGTTCCGCGCGGGCGCGTTCTTCCCGACCGACGACGACCTGAGCGACGAGACCACCGACGTGTGGCCAACGTTCCAAGTCGCATACAGGACCGGCAGGAGACAGGGGACGGTCCTGGAGATCGGCTTGGCATACTACAAGTCGGACGGCACATTCACCGAGGGCATGGACGCAGGCAGCCGGGTATTCAGCGTGCTGCCGCTCACGATCGATGCACGAATACCGATGTCCCGTCGAGGGTCCGGAGCATGGTTCACCCGGGCCGGTGTCGGGGCCTACTATATCCGGGACCGCCGAACGGTCGGCGCGGTCACCACGTCGGAGAGCAACCTGACGTTCGGGTGGCAGATCGGATTCGGATACGCCTCACGCAGGGGACATTCGGCGGAGATCTACTATACCGATGTCGCCAAGACCGACTTCCAGGGTGTGGTCTTCAGTCTTGGCGCTCGTTTCTAGTGATCACGATTGTAGGAGCGGCCGTAGAAGGCCGCCACTCCGGGATGGGCGATTGCCCATGGATGAACGCATAACGACAAAGGAGGTGTCGAGAATGCTTCAGAGGATGAAGACGCTGCTCCTTGACGAAGAGGGAGCAACGATGGTCGAGTACGCCCTGCTGGTGGGACTCATCGCCGTCGCGCTGATCGGTGCGATCACCGGTCTCAAGGGCGGCATCAGCACACTGTTCGGTAACGCGCAGACGTCCCTGGAGAACGCTCCCAGCAGCGGTGGCGCCGGCAGCTAGTGCGGTCGAACGATGGAAAAGACCGTCACGCATGGGATGGTGATCGGCAGCATGATCCTCCGGCTGGCAGTGCCTGCCGTATTGATCGCGCTGATAACAGGCGCGGTCTACACCGATGTCAGGCACGGCAAGATTGACAACAAGCTTACCCTGACCTGCATAGTGTTGGGAATGGTTATGTCCCTGCTGTCAGCCGGACTGCACGGTCTTGCACAGAGCATCGCCGGAGCAGGGCTGATCATGGTGCTCTATCTGCTGTTCGCTCCCCGGATCGGGATCGGGGGCGGCGATGTGAAGCTCATGATGGCGGTCGGAGCGCTGATGGGCATCAGGTTTGCGGCATGGTCCCTGCTCTTCACGGCGGCGATCGGCGGCATGTTGGCTGTGGCGGTCATGATCCGCCATAGAGCGCTGACTTCGACGCTTAGAGGCATGTTCACCAACCTGCTCCTGAAGATATGCATTCAGGCTCCGGTGGAACTTGCAGGTGTGTCCCGAGGGCTGAAGCTCCGGTACAGCCCGGCAATCGCCCTCGGGACGCTCCTGACATATGTCCTGCGACCGTAGATGATGGTCATGAGAATACCTCGGATCGACAACAAGGGAGCGGCTCTGGTTGAGTTCGCGGTCGTCGGACTGCTCCTCATCACCATAGTGATGGGCATCATAGATTGGGGCCTGCTCGCCAAGGATTCTATGGCGCTGAACAATGCCGCAAGGGAGGGCGCCAGGTGTGCCGCGCTCGGCGAGACCGATCGGGTGGAGTCGGTGATCGTAGCGAATGCGCCGAAGCCGAAGCCCGGCGAGCCCCCCATCGAGGTGGAACTGCACTACCGGCAGTTCGATGAGGCCGGCTCGATCTGGGGAGACTGGACCGAGGAGGAGATTCCCGACTCGAACAACGTCCAGGTCAGAGTACGGACGACGTATCAGTGCAACCGCGTCACGGGATCGCTTCTGGGAAACAATCCCGTAAGGCTAAGTGCGGTAGTAGTCATGCGCAGGGAGTGACCGCCAGGGGACATGTCCTCCTGCCTGCGTTGAGGAGACAAGAGAAGTGCGCAGCGATATGAGAAACGACCGTGGTGCAGTCCTCATACTGACGACCTTCCTGCTCCTGGTGCTTGTCGGCGCTACCGCCCTAGCCGTGGACCTGGGCCGGCTTCAGCTTGCCAAACAGAGGGCGCAGCACATCTGCGACGCATCCGCTATTGCGGCGGCATGGCAACTGGAGCCCGCAGCCGTGGATCTCGGCGCCGCTGCCGCGGAGACGGCGGCTATGGACCTGGCCGATACCAACAACCAATCCGCCGGCAGCCTCGTGGATGCGACAGTCGGCGTTCCGGAGGCGACGGACGGTGTTCCGGGGCGGCGGACTATCACGGTCTACGGTCAGGCGCGTGTGGATTACGGATTCGCCCGGCTGCTTGGCCGGCAGTCCGGCACCGTTCGCGCCAGAAGCACGGCCGCGCTGGAACCTGTTAACGGCTTCACCTACGGATTCGTGCCGCTGGCAGTCACCGAGAACAAGATCAGGTTCATCGAGCCCGGAAGCTACGAGATGCTGTGGACCTGGTACTGGAACAGCAGTGGCGGACTCGATACGCTCGGACAGGCCAATAACCTCTACCCTATCGTGTTCTCCGACGAGGCCTACGATGTGAAAGTCTACGAGGATCGCCTTGCCGGGCGGTCCGAGCCGTTCGCGCTCAGGATCGGACGCCAATACGCTGACATAACCGCCGACGTAGCTCGTTCGACGTGTGACAGCTTGAACAACCGGATATCGGACGATATGACCTGGGACGAATGGCTCAGCGCAGGCGATACCGACAGGGCAAGATGCAGCCGCGTCGTGGTGATGCCCGTCGTGCGCCGCACCGCGAACAACATGATGATAGTCGGCTTCACCGGCTTCTTCATCGAGAGCGTCGACTACTACGAGCTCGGTGGCAGGCACTGCGCGCAGTTGTTCGGCCGATTTGTTCCCGGCATCGTGGGAAGTACGTCGATCCGCTGGATGCAGCCCTTTGCGCCCGATATCGGACAGTCGAATATGATGTACCGTGTCCGCCTAACACCTTAATGGGGGGAGTGTTGTATGAGTCTGAAGCCTAGAGAGAGGGTGTTTCTGCTTGCCGCAATCCTGGGACTCGCCGCTGCCGCGATGGTCTGGAGTTACCTGTCAGGACAGGAAAGCCAGGCACATGCGCAGACCCAGGTCGTGACCGCCGCGAGCAACATCCCGCGAGGGATGGTCCTTACCGCCGCTAAGCTGCGCATCCGCAGCTTCCCGAGCCATCTTGTGACGCCGGGCGCCGCCGTGGACGAGAAGACGGTCGTCGGCAAGGTCGCCAAGACCGACATCAAGGCCGGCGAGCCGATATACGCCAGCCATCTTGCGGCCAACGACCGGCTGTCCTACGCCATCCCGCCGTTCATGCGAGCGGTGACCGTGGGTCTCGATCCGGTCATCGGAGTGGGAGGCTTCCTGAAGCCCGGCGACCGCGTGGACGTGGTGGCGACCTTCGACGTGAACGGCAACTCGTTCGCCAGGACCGTGCTCCAGAACGTGCACCTGCTCGCAATCGGCAAGGAATACGAGGGGGGCGGAAACGTGTCGGCCGACAAGGCCGCCGCCAGGACTCAGCCCACCGCGACGCTTGCCGTCACGCCGACGGATGCCGAGAAGCTCGTGCTCGCAGATGCGAAGGGCAGGCTCAGGCTCGCCCTGCGCTCCGACGGGGATGCATCGATCAGACCCGTGAAGCCTGTGAGCGCTCAGGCGGTGATCGGCGTTGCTCCGAAGCCGTCGAACCAGGGAGCCGGACAGTCCCGGAGCGTGAAGTCCCCGGCGCCGCGATTCGTTCCACCTTTGATCGCCGAGCCGACGGTAAGGCCGGCGCCGCTTTCGTTTGAGTCCGAACCATTTCCCAGGCAGATGCCAGCCGCGGTGTCTTCCGGGAAGACCATCGTGATCGTGCGCGGTACGCAGACCGAGGAAGCTACGGTCTCCGAGTAACCGCAGCATGGTACGACAATTCCTTTGCAAAGGAGGCCGGGGGTCCAGGGTGCTTTTTCCCCTGCTGTTTCTGCAGACCCATGCATAATGAGAACGAGATACGTTTGCTTATTCACCGCATTGCTGGCGGCGATCATTGCGCTGCTTGTGGTGGCCGCTCCGCTGCACGCCGCGACTGACTCATCCATCCCGGAGAAGGTCCTCTACGTCGGGGACAGCGAGATCATCGAGTGCAAGGACGCCAAGCGCACGGCGATCGGCGATCCCGTAGTGGCCGATGTGGTCGCACTATCCTCCAGCGAAATCCTCCTGAATGCCAGGTCGCCCGGCAAGACCGTGCTGTACGTCTGGGATGACAGCGGCAGACGGCTCTACCGAGTCTCCGTCAAGCCGAGCGAGCTCGACATGGATGCCATCTGCGAGAGGATCAGCAAGGAGTTGGACGACCAGCGCCTGAAGGTGCGCGGGGTCGGCAACACCGTCATACTCGAAGGCGCCGTGTCGCGGGAAGCCGAATCGAGCAAGGCTGAGGCGATCGCTCAGGCTATCGTAGAGACGATGGTCTTCCAGGGCGCGAGCACGGGCGCCGGGAAGCAGGAAGCGAAATCCGTGGCGCGGCCAGAAGGTGAGTCGTTCGTGCTCGAAAAGATCGTTACCAGCCGGGCCACCGACGTCGATGCTCAGACCGGCCTGCGCTGCCCGAAGGTAGTGAACTTGATTCAGGTGGAGCGCGGCCTGGACGAGGTGAACGTGCGCACTATGGAAGTGGCTACCGCCATCCGCCAGGGGCTCGGTAATCCGGCGCTCACCGTGCGCGCGCTCCCAAGCAACGTCGTGGTCATCGAAGGCAGAGTGGGCACTCCCATCGAGCAGGAGCGGATCAATGCCTTCATACTCGGCTGGCAGAAGCAGGTTGCGGATGCGGGCACGGCGGGGGTCGACGGCAGGGTGACCGTCCTGAACATGGTGGAGTTGGACAGCTCGATAGCCGGACAGGTGATGGTCCGCACCCAGGTTGTAGACATCAACAGGGATGCCCTCAAGGACTTCGGCGTCGATTGGGGCAGAGTCGTCTTCGAAGAGAGTGATGTGCCCGGTGCGCCTCCGCAGGCAACCGTAGTCGATCAGCCCTGGTTGATCGGGCAGACGACCTTCGGGCCCGTAGACCTGTTCGGCGGCGGCTCGATCGAGCGGTTCGATCCGATCGGCGCGCGGGTGAGAGCCCTGGAGATACAGAACAAGGCCAAGGTGCTCTCCGAGCCGAATCTCCTGGTGCTCGACGGACGCGAGGCCGGCATGCTCGTCGGCGGCGAGATCCCGATCCCCGTCGCTCAGTCAGGGGTAGTCGGAGGTGCGGCCGCGATCACGATCGAGTACAAGGAGTTCGGCGTGCGCCTGAGAGTCCAACCACAGATAACCGGGGATGACAGGCTCCAACTCCGAGTCATGCCGGAGGTCAGCACACTAGACCCCGCCAGTTCGGTCGTGATCAATGGGATTAGTATCCCCGGACTCCGGACGCGGAGAGCGGAGACGACGGTGAACGTGAGAGACGGCCAGTCGCTGATCATCGGCGGCCTGCTTCAGAACGAGACGGCCAAGCTGGTGAGGGGAATCCCCGTGTTGAGCGACCTGCCGGTTATCGGCGAGCTGTTCAAGAGCCGGTCGTTCGTGAACAACCAGTCCGAACTCGTCATTATCGTAACGCCGCAGATCGTCCGACCTGCGGCGCAGGCACAAGGACAATAGTATACGGCATGCCTGTCAGAATACTCATCGCGGAATACGACGCGGCGACTCGGGACGAGATAGCGTTCATGGTCGCATCCGATCCGGACGCCGAGATCGTGGGATTGGCGAGGGACGGTCAGGAAGCAGTGCAACTGGCCGTCCTGAGATCTCCCCACGTGGCGATCATCTCGAACAGCGTGCGAGGCATCACTCCTCTGCAGACTTGCGAGATGCTCAGCGCAGTAGCGCCGGCGGTGATGCCGATCTTGCTCGTCGACTCCAAGTCGACCGACAGCCTGGAGTCGGCGATGCGTTCAGGGGCGCGCGCAATCATCACGAGTCCGATCGATCCCAGGGAGCTGCACCAGTTGGTCTCCGCTCTGAGTGAGGTCGGCAGGCGCAGGGACTCGGACGAGGTCAACGCGCTAAAGGACCCGTCCACATTCCCCAGGGTCATAGCCGTCACCGGAGCCAAGGGCGGGGTCGGCAAGAGCACGATCGCCGTGAACCTTTCCGTAATGCTGGCGCGGCATGCCCCCGCCAAGGTCGCGCTGGTTGACGGCTACACGCAGTTCGGCGATGTTGCCACGATGTTCAACATCCGACCGGGACGCGTGCTGTCCGAGTTGGAGCCGGTGTCGGCGGAGCTCGACACCACCATCATCCAGGACTACGTTACCAGCCACCCATCCGGTGTCGATATCCTGGTGTCGTCATCCGAGCCGCTCCCCCTGGATGCCATGTCGGAGGAGTGCCTCGAAAACCTCATATACGTACTGAAGCGCATGTACCGCTACATCGTCGTGGACGTACCACCGATCCTGCACGGGCCGACGCTTCGCCTGCTCTCGCATGCGAGCACGATCCTCCTGATCGCCAACCTGTTCGATCTGACGACGGCCACAGATACGAAGCGCTTCTTCACGGCGGTCGGGGAGTCGAGGATCCCGAGGGAGAATATCAGTATCGTTCTGAACCGCGTCTCGAAGATCAACCAGATCAGCATCAAGGACATCGAGACTCTCTTCGAGTGCGGTGTGCTGGCGACCATACCGAATGACAGCAGGCTCGTCTCCGCGGTCAACCAGGGAGTGCCGATCGCGATCACGGACGGCGATTCCCCATTCGGGCGCAGCATATCGGAGCTTGCCTCCAAAGTGTCCGGCGTCGGTCAAAGCGCGGCCAACCACAAGCACGCTTTGCGCGGCAGGAAAAAGGGCAGGATGAGATTCGGAGGATAGTCATGGGACTCCTGGACACACGCAGACCGGATGCCGATGCGGATATCGATCAGGGAGACGGTCGAGGACGCTTGAGCGTGCGCAGCCTGATGCTGCTGAAGGCGCAGATCCACCAGAAGCTGATGGACGATATCGATCCGGCGGAACTGGGCAGGATCGACAGGCACGCAATGGCTCATGAGGTGCACAGGGTGATGTCGGCGGCGGTGACCGACGCCGGGGTCTCTCTGCCCCTCAAGGTACGCGAGCAGGTCGTGGCCGACGTCATCGACGAGGTGCTCGGATACGGACCGATCCAGCCGCTTCTCGATGATCCGAGCATCACTGAGATCATGGTCAACGGGCCGAGTCAGGTCTATGCCGAGCGGAACGGCAAGGTGTTTCTGACCGACCGCGTATTCCGGGACGAGCCGCACATGATGCGCATCATCGAGAAGATCGTGATGCCTCTCGGCCGCCGCATAGACGAGAGCTCGCCGATGGTGGACGCCCGCCTCCCGGACGGCTCGCGCGTGAACGCCATCATCCCCCCTCTGGCGGTCAGGGGCCCGGCGCTCACGATCCGCAAGTTTTCGCGAGAGCCGTATACTATGGAGGACCTGATCAGCTTCGGCACACTGACCCCGCAGATGGCGGAATTCCTCAAGGCATGTGTCGCTGCCAAGCTCAACATGGTGGTGTCCGGAGGCACAGGCAGCGGCAAGACCACCACACTGAACGTCTTGTCGTCCTTCGTTTCCAACGACGAGCGCATCATCACCATCGAGGACGCCGCCGAGCTTCGACTCCAGCAGGAGCATATCGTGAGCCTGGAGAGCCGTCCGCCGAACATCGAGGGCAAGGGCGAAGTCCCGGTCCGCATGCTCGTCAGGAACGCGCTCAGGATGAGGCCCGACCGGATCATCGTCGGCGAGGTGCGCGGCGGAGAAGCCTTGGACATGCTCCAGGCGATGAACACGGGACACGACGGCTCGCTGAGTACGGCGCATACCAACAGCCCGCGCGACACGATCTCCCGGCTTGAAACGATGGCGCTGATGGCGGGAACGGAACTGCCGTCGAGAGCCATACGCGAGCAGATCTCGTCCGCCATCCACCTCATCATACACCAGAACCGACTCCGGGACGGCAGCCGCAAGATAACCCACATCACGGAGGTCCAGGGGATGGAGGGCGATGTCATCACCCTGCAGGACATCTTCCTGTTCGAGCAGAGGGGCATAGACACCCATGGAAGAGTGATCGGTCAGCATCGACCGACCGGGCTGCGGCCAAAGTTCATGGACCGACTGCTCCAGCAGGGGGTAGAGTTGCCGGCCAACATTTTCTGCGCGAGGCTATCAATATGAATGAGACAAACCTGCTCTGGGCATTGACGGCGCTGATGGGCACATTCGGAGTAGTCCTGCTTGTCGGCCTGGCGGTCGCGGGCAAGCCCGGGAAGATCAGCGCGCGGCTCAAGGAGCTTACTTCCCCGGAACAGGAAGCCGCTCCACAGGAGCAGCCGGGAAGAAGAGAGGACGCGATCCCCCTGCTGACACGACTGCTCACCGGCAGGCGGATCACCGATCGGCTGTACCTGGAACTGTCCGCGGCGGGTCTGCCGGTACGTCCGAGCGAGTTCGTCGGCATCCTGTGCGGGTCCGTGATCCTCTCTCAGTTTGTCGCCGTAGCGGCGGCTCGCGGTGCGTTCGGCCATCTGCTGTTCGGAGCAGTCGGGGTCGTGCTGCCTGTGATGGTGGTGAGGTCGCTGCAAAGGAAGCGTCGTGCCGCCTTCGACGCGCAGATCGTCGACGCGCTGATCACGATGTCGGCATCCTTCAAGTCGGGATTCAGCCTGCTGAGAGCGATGCAGATGGTGGCGCAGGAGATGCCCCAGCCGATATCCAGGGAGTTCGAGCGGATCGTCAGCGAGGTCGGAGTCGGACGTCCGCTGGAGGAGGCTCTGCGCGCGGCTGTCGATCGGATCAACAGCTATGACTTCGACCTCGTGGTGACGGCGATACTGATCCACCTGCAGGTCGGCGGCAATCTCGCCGAGATACTGGAAACGATTGCGGACACTATCAGGGAACGCACCAAGATAATGGGAGAGATGAGGGCGTTGACCGCCGAGGGCCGAGTCTCCGGCCTCATCCTCGTAGTACTGCCGATCGTACTGGCGGTCGTCCTGTACGAGCAGCGCCCGGAGTACATGGCCGTGCTGCTCAACGACCCGATCGGACCCGGCCTGATCTGTGCGGCACTGGTCCTTCAGGCGATCGGCGTGCTCGTAATGCGGCGAATGCTGGCCCTGGAAGTCTAGGCGGGGAGTGAGTATCGTGTTATTACTGATCTCGTTGTGCACATTCGGAAGCATCGCACTTCTGGTGATCGGCCTGAGCATGAAGTCCGAACGCGATGTGATACGCGACAGGATGTTCGATCAGACCAAGCCCGCGGAGAGCACGCTCAACTCCGTCGAGTTGGAGATGGCCGTGCCGTTCACGGAGCGCATAGTGATGCCCTTCCTGCGTCGTCTGGCCGGATTCGCCGTGCGCTTCACCCCCGGAGGAGCCACCCAGGCCGTCGAGGAGAAACTGGAGACCGCGGGCCGTCCGTGGAACATGGGATATCGGGAGTTCATGGGCCTGAGAGTCCTGTCGGTGATAGTGATATCGCTGGCAGGCACGGCAGTCATCAACCTGGTCAACGTGTCTCCCATGCTGCGAGTGGTCGGCATCCCGGCGATCATCCTCTGCGGGGCGCTCCTCCCAGACTATGTGCTGGACAGCATCATCAGGAAGCGCCAGGCAGGGATCCGCAGGGTGCTCGCGGATACGCTCGATCTGATGACCGTCTGCGTGGAAGCAGGACTCGGCCTCGACGGAGCGATGCAGAAGGTGATCGAGAAACAGGACACCCCGTTCTCCCGCGAGATCTCGCGGGCGCTCCAGGAGATGCGCCTCGGCAAGCTGCGCGCCGACGCCCTGAAGGACATGGCCCGTCGAATCCGGATTCCGGAGGTCTCCTCGTTCGTCGCGGCCGTCTGCCAGGCGGACCAGCTCGGCGTGAGCATTGCCAGAGTACTCCGCGTCCAGTGCGAGACGCTCAGAAGCGTCCGAAGCCAGCGAGCCCGCGAGGCGGCCGCCAAGCTGCCGGTCAAGCTCCTCATCCCGCTCGTGTTCTTCATCTTCCCGGCGATATTCGTGGTGGTCATCGCCCCCGGAGCGATACAGATCGCCCGGTCGCTGGGCATGCTCCAGTAGCCGGGACGTCTTCCCGAAACGACCCACTGCCCCATCACTACACCCGTTGAGCAAGCGATTGACATACTTGCCGATGGTGGTATTCCCAACATACGCAAGTTGCTGATGCGTGCCTGCACCAGTTCTTCGTGTTAGCAAGCGCATTTAGGCCAAGCTACAAGCAAGCGCTGTTGGTTACGCTCTGGGTTTAACCACTAAAAAAGCCCCCGCTCAGACACTAGAATCCGTTTAAGAGAGTGGAATCTCCGGGTATTACCGTTTCGATGATAAGGAGTTGATGGATCGGTTAGCCGTGGATATTCGGCGGCCATGACTGCAATCACAGGCTTCGATCAGGGCCTTGGGATAGATTTAGGAAACGGCCGGAAGGATTGGGCCCCTCCGGCCGTCGGCAGCGCAGAAGAACCCCCGTGTAAGGTGAGATCTACCGCGCCAAAAGTGTCTTTCCTCTTCTGCGCTTCCTTCTTCTGATCCCCGAGAGACATCCGGAACCGAATAGCGACGAGACAGCGCGAGCGCTCCCCGAGCATCCGGCATCGGGTAGAGCCGGCGATCGCTGTCTATGGGTGTTTGCAGGTTCCCTGCATTGTACCACGCCCGAGCCTGTTCCTGCAAGCGGCCGGCGTCGGGCATGAAGGAGGAGCGTAGGGATGCGATTGAAACGCGTACTGTTCGTCTTGATACTGCTCCTGGTCTGCGCGTGGCTTCCACGAGCCGCCGCGGACACAGTGACTTTCACCGGAGACGCTGATGCGGACTTCCCGGTGACTACTCAATGGGCTGTTGATGATCGAGGAGACTCCAAGGGTCCCGGAGCATGCCTCGATCAGCCCCTGGGGGCCGATGCATACACCGCCCCTCCGATTACCCCCATACCTGCGACGGGCTTCAACGTGGAACGAGTCGGCACGCTGTACGACTGCGCCACCGATACGCTCTATGTGGCGCTCGATATCTGCGACGACCGAATAGCCTGGGATGCCGACGCCGACGGCCGGATAACCAAGTTCGATCCTTCCGGCGGCGTGCCCGGCGCGCAACTCGCCGAGGGATTCCGAGATGACGGTCTCGAGGACTACGAGATCGAGCTGGATGTAGGCAACGGGAGTCTGGCAACCCCATTTGTAGCCGACATGAAGATCTTCGTGCAGAGCATCGACGGCGGAGTGAATGTCTCCGCCCTCTCGTCGCCACTGCCGGCAGGTGTGACTTTCAGCGTCTACACCGCGCCGCGCACGCCGATCCCACCCGCCCCTCCGGACTACCAACCCACGGAGAAAGACATCGAGGTGCAGATCAACGGCCTGCGCGCCGCGTTCAGTGACGACTTCCCGAACATGGCTACCCTCCCGGTCAGGATCGCCACACGCTCAGGCGCGACCGGCGACCTGGTGAACGAAGACATCACCGACGCGGTCTTCAACCTGACGTGCGAGCCTGAGATCACCATCACGAAGGGAGTCTCGTGCGTCGAGGGAGGCCCGTTTGGCCCCTCGGTGACGGTCCTGCGCGGCGAGACGACCTACTTCCGCATCACCGTCCAGAATACCGGCAACGAGCCGCTCGGGAACGTGGTGATCTCCGACCTGTTCACGAGCAACGGGGCGTGCTGCCCCGCCGGATCGTGCATACCGACGGAGATCGTCGTAGGAAATCTGGCGGTCGGTGAGACGCGGAACTTCGACTACACCGTGCCGACCGATCCGACGTTCAACATCACCGGCGAGACCGAGGACTGTGTGAACGTTGCCAGCGTGGTCGGAGTCGGCGTGTATACCGGCGTCGGCGTGAACGCCGGACCCGCCAGAGCCACCGTTAACGTCCTGGTGCCGTCGATCACCTGTGAGAAGCTCGTGGACGACGATGACAACCCCGATCCGAGCCAGGCTGATGATCCCGGATTGGCGCCGAGCCATGAGCTCAACCTGACGAGCGATGGTGTCGATACCGAGCAGGTCTGGTACTGGATCTGCCTGCGGAACAACGGTGAGACTGATGTCGACTTCGAGCCGATAGATGCGCGCGACTGCCCGAGCATCAGCGACTCGCTGCTCGACTCGCCGATCGCGGGTGTGACCGTCCCGGCCGGGACCGATGTCGGCCAGGCGTTCCGGGATGCCCTGCAGACGAAGTACGGCAGCCTGATCCTGGAGGCCGGTGACGAGGTATGCGTGGCGTTCGGGCCGGTGATGATCGATGAGCAGACCCTCTGCCCTGACACGCCTTACATCGAGAACACGTTCTCGGCATGCGGTCTCGCGCTCGGCACGTGCCTTGCTGACGGCCAGGGCGAAGAGGTCAATACCTCGTGCACCGCACGAGTCGATATCTGCCCGCCGAAGATCTGCATAGAGAAGACGGTGGCGTGCTCGCTCGACGGCCCGTTCACCAATTCCGTGACCGCGCTGAGGGGCGCGACCGTCTACTTCAAGATCGATGTGACGAACTGCGGCGGTGAGGACCTGAGGGACGTAGTCGTCACCGACACATTGACCGACGACAACGGCGCGCTCCTGCCGTGCCAGGACTGCACGAATACCGATTCCTGCATCCCGGGCGTCATCAACATCGGCGATCTGCCGGTGGGTGAGACCAAGACGTTCATCTGCACGGTGCAGACGAATCCCGCCTTCGCGGTCACCGGCCTCAGTCCGGACGCGACCAACACCGCCGGCGTAGTCGGCATCGGAGTAGCGAGCGAGCGCCAGGTCGAAGACGGACCTGTGAGCGCGACGGTCGATGTCCTGGTGCCGGGAATCGCGTGCAACAAGCTGGTTGACAACGACAGCAACCCCGTCCCCGGCGCGCCGGATGCGGACGGCGCGCAACCGACGGCTCACCTGAACCTGGTGGACGGAATACTGGGCACGAAGCAGGCATGGTACTACCTGTACGTGGAGAACACCGGCGAGGTGGACGTAGACTTCGCGGCCGGTGCGGATCCGGGCTGCCCGAGCTTCACCGACGCGTTCCTCGAGGGCAGCAGGGCCGGAATCACGGGCCTCAACCAGGATCTGGACGCCGCCTTCCGGGCCGCGCTGCAGACTAAGTACGGCTCGCACGTGATGCCGGTCGGCGGAGACGTCTACGTCACGGTCGGACCGGTGTCGTTCAACGAGACGGCACTCTGCGGTGACGAGAACGTCTTCCCCGACACGTTCACCGCGTGCGGCATCGCCACCGATCCGGACATCTGCCTGCCGGAGAGCGGCGGCGAGGTCGTCACCACCGGCGAGTGCGAGGCGGACGTGACGATCTGTCCGGGACCGTGCATCACCATCACTAAGGAGGTCTCCTGCGACCCGCTTGAGGGCTTCGGCCCGTCGGTGACGGCGCTGCGCGGAGCGGATGTCTACTTCAAGATCGTCGTCACGAACTGCGGCGGCGAGGACCTGCTCAACGTGGAGATCACGGACACGATCGAGGATGCGAACGGCGCGCTCCTGCCGTGCGAGGACTGCACGAACACCGATGCCTGCATCCCGGGCACTATCTCGATCGACATCCTCCCGGTGGGCGACTCCAGGACGTTCGTCTGCAAGGTCCCGACGAACCCCGCCTTCGACACGGCGGATGACGAAGCGGACGCGGTCAACACCGCCATGGTCACCGCGACGGCCGAGCGCAGCGGGACTACGCTGACACTCGATCCGGTGAGCGCAGAAGTACACGTCCTGGTGCCGTCGATCTCCTGCGTGAAGCTGGTGGACGACGACGAAAATCCCGATCCGGAAGCGGCGGACGATACACCGCCGACCACGGACCTCGATCTGGCATACCCGCCGATGGGCGTGAAGCAGGCATGGTACTGGCTGTGCGTCGAGAACAACGGTCAGGTCGATGTGGACTTCACCGAGCGCCCGGGCGAGGACTGCCCGTACTTCAGGGATGACTTCCTGGAGATCCCGTTCACGCTCGATGGACATCCCGAGGCCCAGATACCGGGAACGGGGATCGATCTCGACGCTCT
>Ga0208826_1000181_pt1 | contig 72797 bp, 76 predicted proteins | sample AD_UKC115_MetaG_FD_184451 | JGI IMG/M metagenome (GOLD analysis project Ga0208826, IMG submission 184451) | Active sludge microbial communities of municipal wastewater-treating anaerobic digesters from Hong Kong - AD_UKC115_MetaG (SPAdes)... | ecosystem: Engineered > Bioreactor > Anaerobic >... | reverse complement strand
GGGTGATAATGTTGTGATGAGTGTTGAGTTGATTAGTGAGATCGCGATGGAGAAGGAGTTGCGGTTTGCGATCCGTGAAGGTGGACGGACAGTTGGTGCTGGCGTCGTTACCGAAATCATTGAATAAGGAGTAGAACTGTGCCTGGGCAAAGAATCAGAATCAGTCTAAAAGCCTACGATCATAATTTACTTGACAAAAGTACAAGAAAGATTGTAGCAACAGCTAAATCCACCGGAGCGATGGTCTCGGGACCGATCCCATTACCAACCCAACGCACGGTATATACGGTTTTACGTTCTCCACATGTGGATAAAAAATCCAGAGAACAATTTCAGACCAAGATTCATAAGCGTCTGATTGATATTCTGAACTCCACTTCCAAAACTGTTGATGCTCTGATGAAACTGGATTTACCAGCTGGTGTGGACATCGAAATTAAGGTATAAATGGATACATTATGATCGGAATAATTGGAAAAAAAATTGGCATGAGCCAGATATTCAAGGAGAATGGTGAATTGATCCCGGTGACAGTTATTGCGGCTGGGCCTTGCAAAGTGGTTCAGGTGAAAACGAATGAAAAAGACGGTTATGCCTCGGTTCAACTGGGATTTATGGAAGCCAAAGAACGTCTAATGGCTAAGCCTAATCTGGGCGTTTTCAAGAAGAATAATATTACTCCCCTGAAGTATCTGGTAGAAATTCGTGATTACGATCCTAAATTTTGTCAGGTAGGTGAAACAGTTACTGTTGCGCTCTTCAATCCTGGAGATAAGGTTAAAATTACCGGCATTTCCAAGGGTAAAGGTTTTCAAGGTGTTGTCAAGCGCCACAATTTTGGCGGTGGCCCAAAAACCCACGGACAGAGTGATCGTTTACGTGCTCCCGGTTCCATAGGCGCTTCCGCCTATCCATCGCATGTTATCAAAGGAGTGCGTATGGCTGGACGTTTGGGCGGCAAGCGTTGCACGGTCAATAATCTAACGGTTGTTAAAATTGACCCCGAAAGCAACTTGCTTTATATCAAAGGCGCCGTACCTGGTTCAAAAAACAGTATTCTAACTATTAGGAGATAGGAACGGTGAGTATCGAATTTTCTGTTTATAAATTAGATGGTTCAGATTCTGGCCAGAAATTAGTAATCGAGACCCCAGCCTTTGATATAGAACCGCACGACCATGCTATTTATTTAGCCGTTAAAACCGAAATGACTAATAGTCGTCAGGGTACTCATTCTACCAAAACCCGTGGTGAAGTCCGGGGTGGTGGGAAGAAGCCATGGAAACAAAAAGGTACTGGTCGGGCTCGCTCTGGCTCCCGTCGGTCATCGGTCTGGGTCGGCGGTGGGCGGGCTTTTGGTCCCAAACCGCATCCCTATAAGATGAAAATTAACAAAAAAGTCAAATCACTGGCGCGCCAAAGTGCTCTGGCTTACCGCTACCGCGAAGGTGCCCTAAAAATCATCGAGGAATTGGCCTTCGACGAGCCAAAATCCAGAAATATCCGCGAATTACTGAAAAAATTTGACCTCTTGGATAAAAAAGTGACTATTCTAACCGCTAATTTAAATACTAATCTATTGTTAGCCAGCCGCAATTTTTACAATGTATTGATCCTCGAAGCTGAAAAAGCTTCGACCTACGATCTGCTGGACTGCGAAGTCCTTTTAATCGATAAAAGCGGCTTCGAAAAGTTAAATAATGCCTTGTTGGGCGATAGTAGGAACTAAATATGTCTTCTAAGTCAATTATTATCAAACCAATTCTAACCGAAAAAATTAACGAATTACAGGAAAGCCAAAATAAATATGGCTTTAAAGTTCATCCCTCTGCCAACAAAATCGAAATCAAAAAGGCTGTTGAAGATAAGTTTGGGGTCAAAGTAGAAAAAGTCGCTACTCAGAACATTATGGGTAAAACAAAACTGATGACAGTCCGGAGTGGCGGTCGAGTTATACGCACTACTGGACGTCGGTCAAACTGGAAAAAAGCCATTGTAACCCTCAAGGAGGGTGAAAAAATAGATTTTTATCAAGGAGAAACGGCGGTATAGTATCATGGGTATTAAAACTATCAAACCGATTACACCCGGACAACGCTTTAAGACGGTCGATACTTTTGAAGATATTACCAAAAAGAGACCCGAAAAAAGTCTGCTCGAACCGATTACGCAATCTGCCGGCCGCAATAATTACGGTCGGGTAACTTCGCGCCATCGGGGTGGCGGTCAAAAGCGTGCTTACCGGAATATTGACTTCAAGCGTAACAAATATGGAATCGAAGCGACTGTCAAAGCTATAGAGTATGATCCAAATCGATCAGCACGCATTGCGCTTCTATTCTATAAAGACGGTGAGAAACGCTATATAATTGCACCAGATGGACTCGTTACCGGTAGCGTTGTACTCTCGGGTGAAGAAGCCCCCATTAAGGTCGGTAATTGTCTGCCGTTAAAAAATATTCCCGCAGGTACTTTTGTACACAATATCGAAATGCGTCCGAAAAAAGGAGGGCAAATCGCTCGCGGAGCCGGTACAGCCGCTCAAATTATGGCTAAAGAAGGCAAGTATGTGACTTTAAAAATGCCTTCGGGTGAAATGCGGCTCATCAATGAAGAATGCTATGCCACGATCGGCGTCGTAAGTAACAAAGACCACGAAAATATCAGTATTGGAAAAGCAGGACGCAGTCGTTGGATGGGTCGCCGTCCGCACGTACGGGGTGTGGCTATGAATCCGATTGATCATCCGATGGGTGGTGGCGAAGGTAAGAGCTCGGGCGGAAGGCATCCATGTTCACCTTGGGGGCAGTTATCAAAAGGATATCGAACACGTAAAAAACGTAATCCCAGCAATAAGTTTATTATCAAGAGACGAACTAAATAATTAGGGAGAATATTGGATGAGTCGTTCGCTGAAAAAAGGTCCATACATTGATGTTAAATTGATGAAGAAAATCGAGCAAATGAATAGCTCCGGGAAAAAACGAGTGATTAAAACCTGGGCACGTCGCACTACGATCTCTCCCGAGTTTGTCGGTCACACTTTCGCCGTACACAACGGCAATAAATTCATCCCGGTCTTCGTTACCGAAAATATGGTGGGTCATAAGCTGGGCGAATTTGCCCATACCAGAATCTTCCGCGGGCATTCCGGTGCGGAAAAGAAGGGAGCCTAAATCGAGTTATGGAAGCCAAAGCAGTTCATAGATATGTAAGGCAATCAGCGCGGAAAGTCCGTCTGGTTGCTGATTTAGTACGGGGGAAAGACGTTGAAACGGCTTTAAATCTCCTACACTTTAATAGTAAAAAAGCCTCAGAGAACGTAGAAAAGGTCGTTCGGTCGGCAGTGTCCAACCTCTTGAATAGTGAGGGCGGTTCGAAATTAAATCCGGAAGATCTCTATCTAAAGACTATCTACGTAGATGGCGGCTCGATTGCTAAACGCTTTCGGGCTGGATCACTGGGTCGAGCCAGTATCATCAGGCGTCGGCTCTGTCATATTACTGTAGTTGTGGCGGAAAAAGAAAATAAACAAAAAAGTAAAGTACAATAATCGGAGGTGACTTGGGTCAAAAAACGCATCCAATAGGTTTTCGTCTGGGATTCAACAAGGAGTGGAGCAGTTACTGGTTTGACGAAAGAAATTTCACTGAAAAATTAACAGAGGATATCAAATTACGGCGTTATGTTTTGAAACGTCTTCCTAATGCCGGCATTTCAAGAGTGGATATCTATCGGACTCCTAAAAAAATCACGATTACTATTAATACCTCGCGACCCGGCATTGTGATTGGTAAAAAGGGTGAAGAAGTTGAATTACTCCGACTCGAATTACAGAAAGTCACCAAAACCGATGTCCAGATCAATGTTAATGAAATCAAGCGCCCCGAACTGGATGCCTCACTCGTTGGTCAGAATATAGCCGCCCAAATAGTGAAAAAAGTATCTTATCGCCGTGCTGTAAAAAAAGCCATTCAATCAACCATGCGTATGGGTGCGGAAGGAATCCGGGTTCAATGCAGTGGCCGGTTAGGCGGCGCCGAAATTGCCCGTACAGAAACTATGCGCGAAGGACGGGTTCCTTTACATACCTTGCGAGCCGATATTGATTTTGCCGCTGTAACAGCGCATACAACTTACGGTTGCATCGGAATCAAAGTCTGGATTTGTAACGGCGAGAGATTCAAGAAAAGTTAAAAAAGGAATAATTAATCATGCTGGCACCGAAAAAGATAAAATGGAGAAAACAGCAAAGAGGCCGGATGACGGGAATCGCAACCCGTGGGAATGCCGTCAGTTTCGGTCATTATGGTTTAAAAGCTATGGAACCCGGCTGGATTGATAGTCGGCAGATCGAAGCTGTTCGAGTAGCAATTTCGCGCCAAATTCGCAAACATGGTAAAATGTGGATTCGGATCTTTCCGGATAAACCTATCACTAAAAAACCAGCTGAAACTCGCATGGGAAAAGGCAAAGGGACACCTGAGTTCTGGGTCGCCGTGGTAAAACCGGGACGTATTTTATTCGAAATTGAAGTAGCCAGCGAACAAGAAGCTAAAGACATATTCAAGACTGCTACCCATAAATTGCCCATTAAAACCAAAGTCGTAGCTAGAAGAGAATTAGGAGCATAAAGTGAAAAAAAGTACTCTTGATGAATTAACGGTGAATGAACTGGAAACTAAATTAAGCGACAATTTAACCGCCTTGGAAAACCTACGCTTTCAAAAAGCTCTTCAGCAATTAGAAAATCCACTGAAGATCAGGCACGTCAAGAGAGAAATTGCTCAAATTCGAACCGTTTTACATGAGTACGAACTGGGAATCAGATCAAAAGATAAACCGAATAAATAAATCACAGGACAATCAAGAATGATTTCAAGCGACAGAAGAAAAATTTTAATTGGAACAGTCATCAGTCATAAGCAAGATAAAACCGCTGTCGTATCCGTCGAGCGAACTGTAAAGCACAGCACTTATGGCAAATATATTCGACGGACTTCCAAATTTTATGTCCATGATGCCGAGAATAAATGTCACGAAGGCGATAAAGTTAAAATTGTCGAATCGCGTCCCTTAAGCCGGTTGAAGAGATGGCGTCTGCTGGAAATAATTGAACGCTAGGACAAACCACAAAGGATATTTCTATGATACAGCAAGAATCAAGATTAAAAGTAGCCGACAATACGGGAGCAAAAGAAGTAATGGTCATCCGGGTAATGGGCGGTTCCCATCGTAAATACGGAACAGTCGGCGATACCATCGTTGTAACCATAAAACAGGCTACGCCCGGTGGTATGGTTAAAAAAGGCGAAAAATCCAAAGCCGTAGTTGTGCGCACGACCAAGGAAGTTCGCCGCAAAGATGGCTCATATATCCGCTTTGATGACAATGCCGCTGTTCTGATTGACAATAACCTTGAGCCGAGAGGAACCCGTATCTTTGGGCCAGTTGCCAGAGAACTGCGCGAGAAAAATTATATGAAAATTGTCTCTATGGCGCCCGAGGTATTATAAAGGAGTATAAAAATGCTTCACATACGTAAAAATGATACAGTAATGGTTATAACAGGAGAATCCAAAGGCAAAATCGGAAAGGTTTTGAAAGTTTTCCCGGATAAAGAACGAGTAATCGTGGAAGGAGTAAATTTTATCAAAAGGCATACTCGCCCCAACCAGCAAAATCCTCAAGGTGGTATTATTGAAAAAGAAGCGCCGATCCATATATCTAATGTCAAATTAGTACACGCTGGTCAGGCAACAAAAATCGGCTATCGGACTCTGAAAGATGGGAAAAAAGTCCGTGTAGCACGCGAAACTGGTGAAATTATTGATGCTATATAATTAGGAGCTATAAGTGGCAAAAAAGTCTGCATATAAACCCCGCTTAATGACCGCATACGAGACCGAAATAGTTCCAGCTATGGTAAAGAAGTTCGGCTATAAAAATATTATGCAGGTTCCCAAACTTGTCAAAATAAGCATAAATATGGGAGTGGGCAAAACCAAGGAAGATCCAGCCAGCTTGAAGAAAGCTGTTGAAGACATTCGTATTATTACTGGACAGCAACCGATGGTGACTAAAGCAAAACGCGCCATTTCCAATTTTAAAATTAAAACTGGAGATCCGGTCGGTTGTGCCGTTACCCTGCGTCGTTTTCGAATGTATGAATTTATGGATCGGCTTATTTCGACAGCTTTACCGCGAGTACGTGACTTTTCAGGACTTTCTGATAAATCTTTCGATGGTCGCGGTAACTATTCGATAGGTCTCAAGGAACAGATTATTTTCACGGAAATAGATTATGATAAAGTTGATCATATTCGGGGAATGAACATTACTTTTACTACCACGGCTAAAACCGATACGGAAGCGTATGAATTGCTATCCCTTCTCGGGTTGCCGTTCAAGAAAAGAGCAATCAAAGAATCAACAACCGGCGGTGAAGTCAAGACCGCAATGGAGATAAACTAAGATGGCTAAAAAATCACTTATTGCCAAAGCCAGGCGAAATCCCAAATTCAGTACGCGGAGAGTCAATCGTTGTTCGATTTGCGGGCGTCCGCGCGGTTATTATCGTAAATTTGGTCTTTGCCGGCTTTGTTTTCGGGAATTAGCCCTGCGCGGTGAAATTCCGGGTATCACAAAGGCAAGCTGGTAATACAGGAGTATATGATATGGCGGTAACCGATCCAATTGCAGATTATTTAACTCGTATTCGTAATGCCCAAGCCGCGAACCATCGCTGGGTTGATATTCCTGCCTCCAATTTAAAGAAGAGAATATCGCTTATTTTAAAGCACGAAAATTTTATCAAGGACTTTATTTTAATCAAAGACGGCAAACAGGGACTCATTCGTATCTACTTACGCTATTCTAAAACTGGTGAACCGATGATCGAAGGTTTGCAAAGAATCAGCAAACCTGGTCGGCGTGTCTATGCGGCTTCGGATAATATCCCTCGGGTAGTCGGTGGAATGGGAATAGCTATTTTATCAACTCCAATGGGCGTCCTGACCGATAAAGTCGCCCGAAAAAATAATGTGGGTGGTGAAGTTCTTTGCTATGTCTGGTAAAAAGGTGATTCAAGGAGTATAGAGTGTCACGAATCGGTAAAAAACCAATCGAAATTCCTAAAGAAGTCAATGTTACAATCCAAGATTGTAGCATTACAGTCAAAGGTCCCAAAGGTGAACTAAAGTGGGATTTTCCGTCCGATATGAACGTTCAGATAACCGATAGTCAGATAATTGTTACCCGCCCGAGCGATAGTCGCAATCATAAAGCTTTACACGGCTTGACGCGGGTAATGATCGCTAATATGATCCAGGGTGTATTGCAAGGATTCAGCAAGACTCTGGAAATCGAAGGTGTCGGCTATTCGGCTGAGATGAAGGGTAAATCCGTTCAAATTAATGTTGGTTATTCCCATGCAATCTTAGTTACGCCTCCCGAAGGGGTAAGCTTTGAGGTTCCCAAAGCCCTTACTATTGTCGTAAAAGGTATTGATAAACAAAAAGTCGGACAAATTGCGGCAAAAATTCGATCTATCAAACCGTGTGAACCTTATAAGGGTAAAGGAATTCGTTACCAGAATGAACATATCCGCAGAAAAGCCGGTAAAAAAGTTGGTGTGAAATAGAGGTTTTATACATGAATAAAGTCAAGAATATAAAAGCATTCGCTCGACAGCGCCGCCAGAAACGTAACCGACACAAAATACAAGGTACGTCGGAGCGGCCGCGTTTGACGGTTTTCCGAAGCCTGAATCATATTTATGCCCAGGTTGTTGATGATAACCTTCATAAATCACTTCTCGCCGTTTCAGACCTTACGCCTGAAGTCCGCGAGCAGATCAAAAGCAATACTAAAAAGTCCGACCGAAGTGCTCTGGTGGGTAAGACCTTAGCCGAAAAAGCTGTGGCAAAAGGTATTACCAAAGTAGTTTTTGACCGGAGCGGGTATCAATATCATGGTCGCGTAAAAGCTTTAGCAGAAGCGGCACGTCAAGCCGGATTAGAATTCTAATAGCGGAGGAATGGTAACTTGAGAAAAACTATAGATTCAACTCAACTGGAATTACTGGAAGAAAAAGTCATAAAAATTAATCGAGTCGCAAAGGTTGTTACCGGTGGGCGGAGGTTTCGCTTCAACGCCCTGGTAGCAATCGGGGATGGCAAAGGGCACGTCGGGATTGGTCTGGGCAAAGCCCTCGAGGTGAGTTCAGCGGTGGCTAAGGGCAAAGAAAACGCCAAGAAAAATTTGGTAAAAATCCCGGTCATAAACGGTACCATACCCCACGAAGTCCAGGCTAAATACGGCGCCGCCAAAGTCATTCTGCGTCCGGCTACTCCGGGTACCGGCGTTATTGCCGGTGGTGCGATTCGGGCTATTATGGAAAGCCTCGGTGTGCGCGATGTTTTATCCAAATCGCTCGGCTCTAATAATTCGCACAATGTAGTCAAAGCGACAATGCTTGCCCTCTCGAAATTAAAAGACCCCTACATGGTGGCTCATAGACGCGAAAAAACGCTTCAGGAGATATTTGGTTCATGACAAAAAAAGATAAAACTGCAATGCTGAAAATTACTCAGGTAAAAAGCGGAATCGGCTACTGTGAAAAAACCAAACGCACCTTGCTTGCCTTAGGAATTACTAAAATGAATCAGACGGTTCTTTTACCAGACAATCCGGCAATCCGCGGTATGATCAACTCCATTCCGCATTTACTAAAAGTAGAAGAGATTAAGGAATAGGATATGGGCTTAAACACACTTAAACCGGCTTACGGTTCAGTAAAAAATAAAAAGCGCCTCGGGCGTGGACCTGGTTCCGGACACGGCGGTACAGCCGGTCGCGGTAATAAAGGAACTGGTGCACGGGGTAGCAATAAAAAACCCGTCTATGTTGAGGGTGGACAGATGCCAATCTATCGCCGTTTACCCAAAAGAGGTTTTAAAAATTTATTCAAAGAAGAATTTCAAGTAGTCAATTTGGATCATATTGCTCGTTTACAAATAACCGAAGTGAATCCGGAAATTCTGCAACAAAAAGGCCTCATTAAAAGCCTAAAAAAACCGGTAAAAATATTAGGGCGAGGTGAACTCTCTGGTGCTATTACCGTCGTTGCGCATGCCTTCAGTACCCGAGCGAAAGAGAAAATAACGGCTTCCGGAGGAAAGGTAGAACTTTTATGATCCAGCAATTCCAGAGTATATTTAAGATTCCCGAATTGAGAAAACGCATCGGTTATACCCTTGCCCTTTTGATAGTTTTCAGAATTGGAGCCCATATACCGATTCCAGGTATTGATACTGAAGTACTGGGTGCGGCAATGAGTAGTTTCGCGAATACACTCTTTGGACTGTATGATATGTTCTCCGGAGGGGCATTTGCTCAAGCGACGCTTTTCGCGCTGGGTATAATGCCTTATATTACGGCTTCAATTATCTTACAATTGCTCGGTGCAGTAATCCCATATTTTCAAAAGTTACAAAAAGAGGGTGAAGAAGGACGAAAAAAATTGACCCAGATGTCGCGTTATGGTACAGTTATTATTGCCGCCCTGCAATCATTTGGAGTAGCTCAATTTTTGATGAGTCCCCAGATGTCAGCCCGGGTGGGCAATCAAATGCTACCAGTCGTACCCCGACCGGGAGTTGGTTTCGTTTTAATGACAATGCTGACTATAACAACCGGTACGGTTTTACTAATGTGGCTTGGCGAACGTATGACAGAAAGGGGTATTGGTAACGGTACATCTATGATCATAATGATCGGAATCCTGGCACGTTTACCAAACGTGTTTGTCAGCGAAATTACTCTGATTCGAGAAGGTGTCCGCGGATTATTTACGGAAATAATTTTAATCGTATTGATGATAGTAATTGTTGGATTCGTGGTCTTATTGACTCAGGGCACACGGCGTATTCCAGTACAATATGCCAAAAGAGTCGTTGGCCGGAAAGTTTACGGCGGGCAGGCGACTCACATTCCTCTACGAGTCAATACCGCCGGTGTAATGCCGATCATTTTTGCGCAGTCGATTGTATTCATTCCGAGCACTATTGCTACTTTCTTTCCGAACAGTGATTTCGTCCAGGGAATGATGCGAGTATTTAGTGTGCAATCAATTGTATATTGGCTGATTTATGGAGTTTTAATCGTCTTTTTTACTTATTTTTATACAGCGATTGCCTTTAATCCGGTAGAAGTCGCAGATAATCTGAAAAAGTATGGTGGTTTCATTCCGGGAATTAGACCTGGTAAAAAGACGGCGGAGTTTATTGATAATATTCTAACCAAAGTCACGTTACCCGGCTCGATCTTTTTAGCATTCATTGCTGTTTTTCCCTATATACTGATGAAGATTATGGACATTAATTATGATCTGGCTTCTTTCTTTGGGGGAACAAGTCTCCTGATCGTCGTCGGTGTAGCTTTGGATACATTACAGCAGATAGAATCTCATCTTTTGATGAGACATTATGATGGTTTTTTGAAAAGCGGAAAATTAAAGGGCCGCCGCGGATAATTAGTGATAATGGTTCATATTCGTACAGCCGAGGAAATTGAGAAGATTCGTGAAAGTTGTCGGATTGTCTATGAAACTCTCGATTTGTTAAGTCGAGAGATAAAGCCTGGTATAACGACGCTCTATCTTGATCATCTGGCAGTGGAATTTATTAAGAGCCAAGGCGGGCATTCGGCTTTCAAGGGCTATAACGGATTTCCCGGCAATATATGCACCAGCATTGATGAGCAAGTTGTCCACGGAATTCCTTCCAACCGAGTTCTCAAAGAGGGCGAAATTATCAGCATCGACGTCGGTGTCAAGAAAAATGGCTACTATGGCGATGCGGCGATGACCTTTGCCGTGGGAACAGTCTCTGATGACCGATTACAATTAATGCGCGTCACAGAGGATTCACTCTATCAAGGCATAGCTCAGGCTCGACCCGGGAATCATTTATCGGACATCGGACATGCCATCCAGACCTACGTCGAGAGCTACGGTTATGGAGTCGTACGTGAACTGGTTGGGCACGGAGTAGGTCGCGAACTGCATGAGCCGCCAGAGATTCCCAATTACGGTGAACCGGGTCGCGGACCAGTTTTGAAACCGGGTATGTGTCTGGCAATCGAACCGATGATTACAATGGGAAGTTATGAAGTCCGTTTGTTGAAAGATGGTTGGACGGTAATCACGGAGGATCATTTACCTTCAGCCCATTACGAACATACGATTGCTATTGGTCCGGATGGACCGCAAATTTTATCACAAAGAAAATAAAAGGAAAAAAAAGTGGTAAAAGAAAAATTGATAAAAGTTGACGGAATAATTAAGGAAAATTTGCCGAACGCTTCCTTTCGGGTAGTGCTCGAGAATGGACATGAAGTTCTGGCGCACGTTTCCGGTAAAATGCGGATGCACTTTATCAAGATTTTACCGGGTGATAAGGTTACCATGGAGCTATCACCCTATGATTTGACCAAGGGTCGCATAACTTATCGCTATAAATGAAGATTGGATATAGAAAATGAAAGTAAGATCATCAGTTAAGAAAATTTGTAACAAATGTAAAATTATCCGTCGCAAAGGAGTAGTGCGAGTTATTTGTACCAATCCAAAACATAAACAGCGACAGGGATAAAAGCAATTAGGAGGAAAATTTGGCTCGAATTGCCGGTGTAGATTTACCGAACGAAAAGAAAGTGAAAATAGCCTTGGCATACATCTATGGAATTGGCCGGGCTAATGCTTTGGACATCCTGCAGAAAGCGGGAGTTGATCCTGAAATCCGGGTAAAAGCGCTAACCGAAGAACAGGTGCGCGATATCCGCAATGTGATCAGCAATGAATATAAAGTTGAAGGTACTTTGCGCACAGAAGTTCAGATGAACATCAAACGCCTAATGGATATTGGTTGTTATCGCGGCTTGCGCCATCGTCGAGGTTTGCCGGTTCGCGGTCAACGGACTAAAACCAATGCTCGCACGCGCAAAGGACCACGGCGCACAGTTAGCCGTAAGAAAGTAAAAGTCGGGAAAAAAGGATAAAATAGGAGATATTTGATTTGCCACCCAAACGTTCTACCGTAAAAAAGAAGAAACGCACAAAAGTTGAATCGGAAGGAATTGCTACTATTAAAGCAACCTTTAACAATACGATAATATCACTGACAGATAACTATGGTAATGTAATTTCCTGGGCTTCAGCTGGAACAGCCGGTTTCAAAGGCTCGCGCAAGAACACGCCCTACGCTTCCCAGCAAGCCGCCACAAAAGCCGCTCAAGAAGCTATTAATCTTGGATTACAGCGCGTCGAAGTACGAGTCAAAGGCCCAGGCGCGGGCAGAGAAGCCGCTATCCGAGCGCTGAATTTAGCCGGACTACAAATTTCAGCTATTAAGGACGTTACTCCGATACCGCACAACGGTTGCCGGCCTCCAAAGCGGAGAAGAGTATAATTTCTAAAATGGAGAATTTTTAATGGCAAGATATACAGGTCCAGTATGCAAACTATGTCGCCGGGAGGGTAAAAAACTTTTTCTGAAAGGCGAACGCTGTAACAGCACCAAATGCTCTTTTGAAACGAAAAGTTATATCCCCGGTCAACATGGCAGTCAGACTGCTCATCCACGTTTGTCAAATTATGGAATCCAATTACGTGAAAAACAGAAAATAAAGAGAATTTATGGCGTTCTAGAAAAACAGTTCCGCCAATATTTCGAATTAGCCAATCGCCAGAAGGGCGTCACCGGTACTAACCTGATGAAGATTCTGGAAAGAAGACTGGATAATGTCGTCTATCGGCTTGGCTTTGCTTCATCCCGGCGGATGGCACGCGAGCTAGTCAGCCACCGCCATTTTACCGTAAACAACCGCATCGTTGATGTCCCTTCCTATCAACTCAAAGCTGGTGATGTCATTCAGGTTAGAGAAAAAAGCAAGAAATTGCAGGTAATTCATGATTCGATGAAACGAATCCGCGGCGAGCACGAACTACCCTGGTTGATTCTTGACAAAGCCAAAATGCAGGGAATTTTCATCCAAGTCCCGGAAAGAGATCAGATGAATGTTGATGTCAACGAACAATTGGTTGTCGAACTTTATTCTAAATAAGGAGGGAAATAATGACTGTTTACGATCAAATAATCGCCAGAGTCGTTAAAGACGAAAATTCTAATGACACTCATGGCATTTATTATCTACAGCCGCTGGAACGGGGTTTTGGCATCACCATCGGTAATGCCCTGCGACGGGTTCTCTTGACTTCGATACCGGGTGCGGCAATCTGTTCGATCAAAATTGATGGCGTTTTGCATGAATTTTCCACTATTCCTGGAGTACGTGAAGATGTTGCGGAAATAATTCTTAATCTGAAACAAGTTCGCCTCAAACTATTCGATCCCAAGCCAGATAAAGTCACTCTCCATTTTAAAGGCGCTGGTGAATTTACGGCCGGAATGATTGGCGAAAATATTACCCAGTTTAAGATTTTGAATCCGGATTTACATATCTGCACGATGAATGACGATGCCGATTTCAATATTGAGATTAGAATCGCCCGTGGTACAGGTTGGGTACCGGCGGAGAAGAATAAGCTGCCCGATTATCCGATTGGAACGATTTTCATTGATTCGATTTTTTCACCCATTCTAAATGTATCCTATAAAGTCGAAAATGTGCCCGGTACCGCCCGTGAAATTCTCGAGAAACTAACCCTGGAAATTACGACAGATGATAGCATTACTCCCGATGAATCCCTCGATCTAGCCTCTAAAATTCTACGCGATTTCTTTAGCCTTTTTTCACGCGTCGAAGCTAAACCGATCGAATTTCAACGTGAAGAACCCAGCGAAGATGTCCTTAAAATCAGGAATCTGCTCAAAAAGAGTGTGGATGAAATGGAGTTATCCGTTAGATCATACAATTGCTTAAAAGCCAATAACATCCGTACCATTGCCGATCTGGTTTCCCATGAAGAAGCCGATATGCTAAAGTTCAAAAATTTTGGACGAAAATCTCTAAATGAGTTAATGACCAAATTGAAAAGCATGGGCTTGGAATTCGGCATGGATGTTGACAAATACCTCGTTGAGAAAGAAGAATAACCCAAAAGGAGTACCACTGATATGCGCCACCAGAAAAAGGTAGCTAAATTAGGCCGACCAACTGACCAGCGCAAGGCGCTAATACAAAGTCTAACAAAGGCAATGCTGATAAATGGTAGAATAAAAACTACTGACGCAAAAGCAAAAGAGTTACGTCGCGTAGTTGAACGCTTGATTACTTATGGCAAGAGAGATACTGTCCATTCCCGTCGCCTTGCTTTCCGATTTATTCAGGATCGCGATTTAGTAAATAAATTATTCGAAGACATTGCTCCGCAGTATGCAAATCGCAACGGGGGTTATACTCGAATTATTAAACTAGGCTATCGCGATAATGATAATGCGGCTGTTTCTTTAATCGAATTTGTAGATTATAAACAACCGGAAGAAAAAAAGAAGAAGGCTGGTTCAGAGGCGACTAAATCAGTTCAGGGGAAGAAAGAGGAAAAATCAACAGAAGTAGAAAAAGAACAAACTCCAGCTAAGACCAAGCCTACCAAAAAAACTCAGGCCAAAAAAGAAGAAAAACAATCAGCCCAAGCAGAAGTAAAAGAAGATATCCCACCAGAAAATATATCAGGCGAAAAAGCCGAACCCGCATCGGAGACTGAGTAAATAAACTTGTTGGATTGTTTTTGAAAAATCAATTATCTTTAAAAATCAGGGCAGTCACGATGACTGCCCTTCTAATTTATAGTCTAACGGTCACCGCTCGAGCCCAGACCAACCTCGGCTTATGGGTAATTCGCGACCAGCTCAATTCTAAAGAGAAAATAGATGCCTTCGTTAACTTCGCCGTTCTAAATGATATAAAAGATCTGTTTGTTCAAGTTCGTGGTCGCGGTGATGCCTTTTATCACTCCGAAATTGTAGTCTATAGTGAGTTGCTAAGCAACAATAACTGGGATCCACTGGAATACACTCTCAACCAAGCCCATAGTTATGGATTGAGAGTCCATGCCTGGGTTAATGTATTTTTGCTATGGTCTTCTGATCAGAAACCGAAAAATGAAAATCACCTTTTGTACCAACATCCCGAGTGGTGTACGGTAGATGCCAATGGTATAAAAGATATCCAACGCCGTGCCACTGATTTCAACACCTTGGGTACCGAAGGAATCTATTTATCGCCCCTTTTACCGGAAGTGCGTAAATACCTTATAGATATTATTCGGGAATTAGCCACCAATTATGACCTCGATGGCATTCATCTTGATTATGTTCGTTATGCGAAAAATTGCTACGATTACAATCCTATTGGCCGCATATTATTTCGTGAGAAATATGGAATTGATCCTCTCCTCTTAACCCTCTCCGACAAATCACTTTATAAAGGATTAGAACTGGCGGAAATTGATTCTTTAATGCTCAAATGGGAAGACTTTCGGCGAGATGCCATTTCTGATTTCGTTTATAATGCCCGCAAGAATTTACGAGAAATTCGACCGTCCCTACAATTAAGTGCGGCCGTCAAGCCCGATCCGGACGATGCCCGTAAAAATTTCTTTCAAGACTGGCAATACTGGTTGAGGCAAGACTGGCTGGATTTCGTGGTCTTGATGAACTATACCAAAGATACTAAGCAATTCCAAAAAATCCTGAGGAAAATTGACCCTAATATAAATAAAAACAATGTCTGGGTCGGTATTAGTGTCTATAATCAGAGTCAATACGAGGCTATGACTAAAACGATATTAACTTTAAATAATCAATTTCAAAATATAGTATTTTTCTCTTACGAGACCTTTTTGAAAGACCCGCAATACTATCCTGTTGTCCGTAAAGCCTTTGAGATAGCTCGCCCGTATTAGGTTGGAGATATTTTTCTATACAACAATTTGTAATCCTAAAATAGCATTCCCCAAAGGATTGGGCTTTTTAGAATTTTAAAGAAATTTCAATTTATAAAAATATTTTACTTGCATTTCAAAAATAATATGTAAATTTCACGCCATAAAAAATGAAAATTGCATTAACGTATAGCACAAAAGAAGGTTTGAGAAAGGAGTATCGTAAGCGCTTTGCCGTCGATCCGGACGACGAAGACATTCCTCCCGACCTTTTTGCCGAGGGTGATGACCCTCAAACGATTGAGGCAATCGTAGATGCTCTCCAATTAAATAATCATCAGGTAGTCAGCTTTGAAGGTGATGACGAGGTCGCGCACGGTTTAGAACAAAGCCGCCCGGACATCGTTTTTAATGTTACGGAAGGGCTATTTGGCGATTGGCGCGAATCCTATGTGCCCTTAATCTGCGAAAGGCTGGGTTTACCATATACCGGTTCCGATCCTTTAACACTGGCAATTTGTCTGAATAAAGCACGTTGTAAAGAAATTTTGAGCTATTATCACATTCCGAATGCAACCTTTCAGGTCATATATCCCGGGGACGATGGTTTTGCGGAAAATTTTAAATTTCCGGCTATCGTTAAACCGTTAGCAGAAGGTAGTAGCAAAGGCATTTTTGATAATTCGGTGGTTTACTCAAAAGAACAAGCTGATGACGTGATTGCAAGTTGTTTTGCTAAATATAATAATGAACCGGTAATCATGGAAAAGTACCTGGCTGGGCCGGAATTTACGGTCGCAATCCTAGGCAATAGCCCCGAAATGGAAGTTCTGCCGATTATCGGTATGGATTTTTCACAATTGCCGACCGGTGCTCAACCGATCTACTCCTATGAAGCCAAATGGATTTGGGATCGGCCAGAAAAACCGCTAAATATTTTCACCTGCCCGGCTCAAATTGATGATAATCTGAAGAATCAAATCGAACTACTTGTTCGTAGAACTTGCCGGATTTTAAATATTAGAGACTGGTGCCGATTGGATGTCCGTCTGGATGAAAATGGGGTCGCCCATATTTTAGAGATCAATCCTTTGCCGGGGATCTTGCCTAATCCAGAAGATAATTCCTGTTTTCCCAAAGCCGCGCGCACTGCCGGTTATACCTATCCTGCAATGTTAAACCAAGTCGTTCAGGTCGCCGCCCGGAGATACGGCTTGTCCTAATGTCATCCGAATCTCAGAAGATCAAAATTCTGGTGGTCTTCAACGATTTGCAATCGGTAGATTCAAATTTTGATCCGGACATTATTTCGGAAATCGCCGTTAGAGATGAAGCTGCCGCCGTTTATACGGCTCTGAATAATTGCGGTTACGTAGCCGAAATGCTTCCGCTTTTAAACATTGATGAGGATTTAATAAAAATTAACTCCTTCCAGCCGGATGTAATTTTCAATCTCTGTGAAGGTTGGCAAAGTCGCACCGACCAGGAAATGAATGTCGCCGGACTCTGGGAGATGCTAGATTTGCCTTATACCGGTAATTCTCCTCTAACGCTTGGTCTGGCACAGAATAAAGTGTTATCGAAAAATATTTTTAAAGCCATAGGAATTCCCACGCCTGATTTTTACGTCTACGAATCTATTCCGGAAACCTGCAGTCTGGATTTTCCATTGATTGCTAAGCCTTCGAGGGAAGATGGTAGTATCGGTATTACTCAGAATTCAGTCGTCAATGATCTGATTGAATTAAAGTCGATCGTCGGAGAGTTACTGGCTAAGTATAAGCAACCAATTTTGGTTGAAAAATATATAGCCGGCCGCGAATTCAATGTCAGTATTCTCGGCAATGAAAATCCACTGGTTTTGCCACCTTCTGAAATTAATTTCGAACAGGTCAGCGAAGAGTATTTTCCCATCACTAGCTACGAAGCTAAGTGGCTCAGTGATCACCCCGTTTATCAAATGACCCCACCGGTTTGTCCGGCTCCGATTAGTGCCGAACTTAACGAAAAATTGACCAGCCTTAGTTTAGCGGTTTATCACGCTTTGCGTGGTCGAGATTATGGACGAATTGATATTCGTATGGATGCCGCCGGTAATTTATTTGTACTGGAATATAATCCCAATCCTGATATTTCGCCTTCTGCTGGTTTTGTTCGGGCTTTAAATGCCGCCGGTATCAGTTACGAAACATTTGTTGTTTTTCTTATAAAACAGGCTTTGAACAGGCGAAGAAGATGAACATGATTCGCGAGATAAAATCCACCGATCGAGCCGAGATTCTGAAAATATTAAGCGATACCCAGATGTTTACTACGGCGGAAATTAGGGTGGCTATGGAATTGATTGACACCGCTTTGACAAAACCTAACCAAACTGATTATTTAATATTTGTAGCCATCAATGGCCAGAAACTCGCCGGTTATGTTTGCTATGGACCTACCCCTGCCACTGAGGGTACTTTTGATCTTTACTGGATTGCAGTGGCTCCCCAGGTTCAGGGCAAAGGCATCGGCACAGACTTGTTGACTTATGTAGAAACCGCTGTCCAAGCCCAGCATGGCAATCTGATTATAATTGAAACATCCTCCCAGGAGAAATATTTACCAACCCGCAATTTTTATCTGAAAAATGGTTATGCAATTGCCGCCCAAATTAAAGATTTTTATCGCCGGGGTGATGACCGGGTAATTTTTGTAAAATACTTTAAACAGGAGAATAAATAAGAAATGGAAAAATGGCGCAAATTGGTCCAAAAAAGTTACACTACTGTGGATCAAATCACCAAAGCCTTAAACCTTCCAAATGACGAGTTGGCTGGGCTTGACAAAGTCTTTCGGATCAAGGTCAATCCATATTATTTTTCATTGATTAAAAAGAAAGGCGATCCGATTTACAGGCAGGTTATACCTGACAAGGCTGAATTGGAAGATTGCGGCTTGGAATACGATCCGCTCAGCGAAGAAAAAGATTCGCCGGTACCCAGTATTGTCCATCGCTATCCCGATCGCTGTCTTTTTCTTGTTTCTCCGGAATGTGCCTCATATTGCCGTTTTTGTACACGTAAACGCAAAGTCGGTGACGCACAGAAGATCAGTCCGCGCTTTATTCAACAAGGAATTAAATACATTGCAGAACATCCTGAAATTCGAGATGTCATCATTTCAGGCGGTGATCCGCTGATGCTGAGTGACCAGAAAATCGAGCATATTCTATCAAGCCTACGCCAAATACCGCATATTCAAATTCTACGCATTGGCACCCGCGTACCCTGTTTTCTGCCTCAGCGAATTACTACGAAATTAGTTCGGATCCTGAAGAAATATCATCCACTATACATTAACGTTCACTTCAACCATCCGGATGAGTTGACGCCGGAAGCGGTCAAGGCTCTTAGCCGCCTGGCTGATGCTGGTATTCCTCTCGGAAACCAGACCGTGCTCTTGAAAGGGGTAAACGATGACCCTGAAGTGATGAAATTGCTGATGCAGAAATTGCTCCAAGCGCGCGTCCGGCCTTATTATATTTATCAGGCTGATATGGTCTATGGTACCGAACACTTCCGCACCCGAGTCGAGAAAGGCTTAGAAATTATCAAAGCTCTGCGCGGCTGGACTTCCGGTCTGGCGGTTCCGCATTTCGTGATTGACGCTCCCGGTGGAGGCGGAAAAATCCCTCTCCTACCCGAATATGTCAAGTCCATTTCTGACGAAGAAGTCGTTATGTGCAATTACGAAGGCAGAGAATTTCATTACCGACAAGCAGGTAAGCCACCCGCACCACCTACCTGTGTAAGAGATATTATGGCGGAAGCGCTGGTTGCGGAGAATGATTTAGCTTTAAATTAAATTCCACCGCCTTTTAATTTTTCAGGGTAAGGTAATTCGGATAATTACTCGCCTTGCCAGCCTATCTTCTTTTATTAAAATCACTTATTGAAAAACTCAAATTAATTATTAAATTCTAAAAATGTTTAATAAATGATTCGTTTTAGTAGAAATGGGAGATGAATATGGCGCTGTTGGAAGTTTGTTTGGTAAACGATTTACCGATAATCGGATATCTAAGTGCAATTTTAAAAAAGCCGGACGCTATTGTTTGGCTCCGCACCCCAAATCAGAAAAAGGTCGTTTCGCTAATCGAAACTGCTTTAAGTGGACAAATTAGCTCGACATTCGAGAGCCGTGAAATCAATCCGAATGATGTTCCCGAATTTATCGAACAGTGCCAGAAAGTTCTCAGAGACTATCCTGAACATGATGTTATTCTGAATATTAGTGGGGGATCGCGTCTTCATGCTGTTCTGGCGGCTGAAGTTTTTAAAAATGCCGGTAAGGAAGTCATCCTGATTGATCCCGACAACTCGCGAATCGTGGATGTCAAAACCGGCGAGGTTAAGACTTTTCAATTTAATCTAACTGTAAATGAATATATTGCTCTGCACGGAATTAAAATGGAATCCGGGACACGCTTCGATCCGGAAATCGGAAAACGTAGCGCCCTTTCATTTTTTATCGGCAATAATCTAGATCGGATCATGCCGTTTATTGATTCGCATCGAGACGAATGGAATAATATGGGCGAAAATAAAAAGACGGTTCATTGGAAAATTGATGATCAGCGATTGCGTTTCGTTGTTAATTATGATGCGGAACAGAATGTTATGCGCTTCCGCTTTGGAACGGGCGAAAACCAGAGAACTGTTGACATTGCCGGCGACGGCGGTAATTATCTTTTCAATGGTGGGTGGTTGCGTGAATTGGTATTTCTAAGGGTGCACCGTCAGGGCGATGATGTCCGTCTGAATGTGCGAATTGACCGGGAGAGTGTCCCTGAAGCAATGCATTGTGAATCAATGATTGATATCTGTATGATGAAAGGGTGTAATTTTTATATTTTTCAATGTTTCTCCTATCCCATCACTCGCGAGTCATTTATTGAACTCCAGGCTATTCATGAAACTGTTAGGATATTGAAAGCTACAGGATTTATTTTCATGTCCCATCGCCCGCATCGGGGCTTTATTGAACGTGCCAGCGATATTGGCTTGGAAGTTATCACTGGCCATCGGATCGCTAATTTTAGTTTGTAATCCATTATCAGCTAAAGAATTATACTGATATTCCTTGCATTGAATTAATGAGGGGCAAGGAGAGAAACATACTGTAAGATTACTAGGTTGACGGATTAAGCTATTGAAAAATAAAATACGATAAACGGTAATACTGACCAAGGCAGATAGAATTTTCGAGTTTTCAAATTCACATGGCAGATACGCAAAATATTTAATCGCTCGGTGACCTTAGGCTTTCGGTATAGCTTGGAGGTATATGAAAATATGTATCAAAGTATAGATTCTAAACCCAGACGCAGTTTAGCATTTCGAAAAGCCACAATTCGGGCAGGTCACACAGCCACTTTCATGGTAAACGGTAGAACCACATTCCGGACAGGTCGTAATTGACTTTTTATTATGGGGCGCGGTGTGTTGTGAAGTAGGTTCGGGCTTCTTTACCGTCGTTGTACTCTCAACGTCGAGTAGCGAAAAACTCGGTTGGTTGCCAGTGGTTTTCTTCTTGCCTTCGCGTTCGTCCAGATACCATTCGAGGGCTTTGGCAATAGCGTCCGGAGTCGAGAGAATTTGAGTGCCGTTTTCCCAGATCGGCGAAGGCCCACCGATGCCCTTTAACTGCTTAACCACATCGCGGGCGTCAATTCCAGAACGCAGGGCAAGCGAAATCAAACGACTAATGGCTTCGGATTCGACTTGCGCCTGACTACCAGCTTTGCCGATATTGGTAAAGACTTCACACAGCCCGTAGTCATCTTCATTGATCGTGATATACAAAGTGCCATTACCCGTCCGAACGCGTTTGGTTACTCCATGAGTCTCGGGTGGACGAATTCGCGGATGCAGGGTTTGGTCAATTATCGGGGGCTGAACGGCTTGCTCCGATTTAGCCTGATCGGTCTGTTTGCCGACGTACAGAACCTGTTCGTCCCGACTTCCGTCTCGATAAATTGTGATGCCTTTACAACCGGCTTCATAAGCCAGCCAATAAGCGTCCAGGACATCCTGCACTGTAGCCGATTTGGGGAAGTTGCAGGTCTTGGAAACCGCCGCATCTACCCATTTCTGAAAAGCGGCTTGCATCCGAACGTGCCATTCGGGTGAAATATCATGTGCCGTAACGAAAACCCGCCTTATTTTCTCAGGAATTTCTGCAATATGCTGGATTGAGCCTTCGGCGATGACCCGATGCATCAATTCTGCACTGTATATACCGGCTTCTTTGCAAGCCTGTTCGAAATAAGGATTAACATAAAGCAGTTCGGTACCATCCATAACTTTTTTAGTGAATGCTAATGAAAAAATCGGTTCGATGCCGCTCGAACAGTCAGCAATCATTGAAATTGTACCGGTTGGCGCAATCGTGATGCAGGTTGAATTGCGATATTTGGGACCATCGGGGAAGTAAATGCTATCGTTCCAAGCAGGAAAAGTACCACGACTCTCGCCTAATTTGGTAGAGGCTTCCTTGGTTCGGTTGTAGATAAATTTCATTAATTCGTCGGCTAACTGAAGTGCTTCATCCGAATCGTAAGGTATTTTCAAGCTGAAAAGAACGTCGGCAAATCCCATAACTCCTAGACCGATCTTGCGCGTCTTTTTTACCATTGTTTCGATTTTCTTGAGAGGGAATTTATTGATGTCAATTACATCGTCCAGAAATTGAACGGCTAAATCAATAGTCTCGCCAAGGCGCTTATAGTCAATTTTATTCTCGGAAATAAAATTGGCTAAGTTGATCGAACCGAGATTGCAGGATTCGTTAGGCAGGAGCGGTTGCTCGCCGCAAGGATTGGTTGCTTCAATATCGCCTAATTTCGGAGTGGGATTCATCTGATTAATACGGTCAATAAAAATTATACCGGGATCGCCGTTGTACCAGGCATTCTGGGCAATCAGTTTGAAAACTTCAGCCGCATTAAGAGTTCCGACGATAGTATTGTCAACCGGATTGACCAGTTCATACTGTTCGCGTCGCCGGACTTTTTCCATAAATTCATCGGTTACGGCGACCGAAATATTAAAATTAGTTAGCTCATTGCTATTTTTCTTGCAATCTACGAATTCGAGGATATCGGGATGATCAACGCGCAGAATTCCCATATTAGCTCCCCGCCGGGTGCCACCTTGTTTGACGGCTTCCGTGGCGGCGTTGTAAACTTTCATAAAGGATACTGGTCCGCTGGCAACCCCACTGGTAGTTTTTACAATGCTTTTTTTGGGGCGAATCCGGCTGAAGGAAAAGCCGGTTCCACCGCCACTTTTATGAATTAGTGCGGTGTCTTTTAAAGTCTGAAAGATAGATTCCATCGAATCATCAATCGGTAGGACAAAGCAAGCCGAAAGCTGCCCAAGTTCACGACCGGCATTCATCAAGGTTGGTGAATTGGGGAGGAAGTCTTTACGAATCATCATCTGGTAAAATTTTTCGGTTGTGCGGGGAATGCTGGAGCGCGGAGAGTAATTAGCCTCGGCTTCGGCTACCGCTTCAGCCACTCTGCGGAATAATTCCTCGACCGTTTCGACGGCATTGCCATTTTTATCGTGCTGAAGGTAGCGTTTGGTTAATACCTCCATCGCATTTTTGGAAAATAAAGGTTTCTTCTCGGGAGTAACTTGAATATTTTCGGGATTAATTGACAGAGAATTTTCTGGAATATTCTTTTCGGGCGATTCGTTATTGGGATTTTTAAAATCTATGGTAATCGACTCAGACATTCGCGAAAATCTCCTATTTTGAGTTAATTGATTGAGCCCATTTTAATTTTCAAAAGTTAAACTGGGTGAAAGTTAGTAAGTTCATACCAAGTAGTCAAGGAAAAACACAAGATTTTGTATTTCTCGACGAGAAAAACACAAATTGTTGGATAATAAGCATTAGTCGATAAATGCTAATTACCTTGACAAAAACTTTAAAATAGACTGGGTAATGTTTATCCAATCAAGTAATTAAAAACATTTTTAAAATTATTTAGTGCTATTAAATTATCAACGCTTTTTTGCATTGCGGGTGTAGTTCAGTGGTAGAACTCCAGCTTCCCAAGCTGGTCACGGGAGTTCGATTCTCCTCACCCGCTCAAATCCCAGTCTTTGTATTAAAAAGCAGGATAAACCGGTTTTCTGCCAAATTCGACATTCTGGATTAATTTTGTTTTTCCGGTCGGGATTAGCGAATTTTGGACAGTTTTTATTAATATGAAGCAATTTTTAATTAATTATAAAATATGGTGCTGGAATCGTGATTGAAATTGTTGGAATAAAGCCCAACAGCCTGGCTGAAATGAACGGTATCCGTCGGGGCGACCAGATTGTCAGCATCAATCGCCAGCCAATCAATGATTTCCTCGATTTGTATTTTCATCAATCTGATGAAAATTGTAAAGTTGTTGTCCTTCGGGATGGTCATAAGAAAACATTCCAGATCGCTAAAAATGCCGATGAACCACTGGGAATTGAATTATCTCCGCCGCGTCTGAAAACCTGTGGAAATAACTGCATTTTCTGCTTTATTAAGCAAAATCCGCCCGGAATGCGACCGGCAATTTATTTCTGCGATGAGGATTACCGCTATTCGTTTCTACTCGGGAATTATATCACTCTAACCAATTTAAGTGAAGCCGATCTTAATCGAATTGTCTTGCAACGCTTTTCGCCCCTGTACGTTTCGATTCATGCGACCGATGAAAATGTGCGACGCCATATTTTTCAATTGAAAAAGCCGGATAATTTGATGCAAAAGCTCACTTTTCTAGCCCAAAACCGGATTGATCTACATACTCAAATAGTACTAATTCCGGGTGTTAACGACGGGGCAGTACTCGAAAAAACGTTGGCGGATTTATATATTTTCCGGGATTCGATATTATCGGTGGCAATCGTGCCGGTCGGTCTGACTGCGCATCGCCAACACCTTCCCATTATTCCAGCGGTGGATTCGCATCTGGCATCTCAATTGCTTGAAAATATTCGAACTTGGAATCGCCGGTACGTAAATCGCGATGAAGAGCATTGGGTTTTTCTCTCCGATGAATTTTATTTGTTAGTCGGTCAAGATTTACCGGGATGCAAATTTTATGGGAGTTTTTACCAAATTGAAAATGGAGTCGGAACGACGCGGGCATTTCTTGACGATTTCAAACGGCAAAGTCGTAAATTACCACACGCTATTAGTAAGAGGAAAAGAGTGCTTTTCGTTACAGGTATGCTGGCGGCACCGGTTTTAAGTAGATATGTCACGGCGCGATTGAATCAGATCAATAACTTCTCGGTGGATATTTTACCAGTAATTAATAATTTCTTTGGGCCATCGGTAACGGTGGCAGGATTATTGACCGGTCAAGATATTCTTGCTCAGGCAATCAATGTTGATGAGTATGATTTAATTGTTTTGCCACCGCGAATTGTTAATGAAGATGGAATTTTACTCGATGATTTATATCCTTATCAAATTGCCGAGGCTTTGCGCAAACCGGTGCAAGTCTGGGATGGCGATTTTGTTAAATTAATGGACGAAGATAATGGCTGAACCGATTGTAGCAATTGTTGGACGACCGAACGTCGGCAAATCAACTTTATTCAATCGCCTAACCCAGAAGCGTAAATCTATCGTGCATTCGGAAGCCGGTATTACGCGAGATCGGGTTTACGAAACTGTAAATTGGGCGGGACGACAATTTTTGCTGATTGACACCGGCGGCTTTATCCCAGAAAGCACCAATCAAATAACGAAAGCAATTCGTGAACAGGTTAGATTAGCCATTGAAGAAGCCAATCTGGTTATTTTTGTAGTAGATGCCAGTGAACCGATGACAGCCCTCGATCGTGAAATTGCCGAGATGATTCGACGCTCCCAGCGGGATTGTCTAATCGTTGCCAATAAATGTGACAATGAGCGACTGGAAGTTAATAGTCTGGAATTTACCGAATTAGGCTTGGGCGATGTTTTTCCGATTTCGGCTTTGAATGGACGCCATATCGGCGATTTACTGGATGCCATTCTGCAGAGAATTCCACGAAAAATCGCCGCTAATGATGATGAGAAAGAGTATTTACAATTAGCAATCGTCGGTATGCCGAATGTCGGCAAATCTTCGATTTTAAATGTCTTAGCCGGCTCGGAAAAGGCTATCGTAACCGACGTTCCCGGCACGACCCGCGATGCGATTGATACAAAAATAAAATATTTTAATGAACCGGTTACTTTGATAGATACAGCCGGAATGCGCAAGCACCGCCAAATTAAAGATGAAGTAGAGTATTATAGTCTTCTGCGTGCTTATCGGGCAATCGAGCGCTGTAATGTGGCGCTGGTAGTTGTTGACGCAGTTAAAGGATTTACCCGTCAGGATGCGGCCATAGTCCGCCAGGTCATTGACTTGAGAAAAGGCTTGGTAATTGCGATTAATAAGTGGGATTTGGTTCAGCGCGAAACTAATACCCAGGTTAATTTCAAACGTAATTTGATCGAACAATTTCGGGAACTGGAACATTATCCGATAATTTTTATTTCGGCTAAAACTCACCAGCGCGTGCATAAAATTTTAGAAACTGCTCGGATGGTCTATGAGAATCGCAAAATGCGCATTGGAACAAGTGAATTAAACCAATTCCTGCAGGACGTTATTGACCGCACACCGCCTCCGGCAAATCTGGGCAAATTTATCAAGATAAAATACATCACCCAGGTCAAAACCGAGCCGCCGGTTTTTGTTTTTTTCTGTAATGAGCCGCGCTTAATCAAAGAAGAATACCGACGCTTTTTAGAAAATCAACTGCGCCGCCGGTTTGGCTTTTACGGAGTGCCACTGATAATTTCCTTCCGGAATAAATGAAAATAGTCTGTCAATTAACTTTTACAATCGTATGTCTGATTGTAGTCGAACAAGCCCTGGCAATTGATCAAATTGAAATAATTGCCACTGATGAAAGCTACTGGCAAGCGCTTAACGCCGTCAAAAATGATCTGAGACCTCGGCGCGAATTGCTCAAACAGCCGGTGGTCGGGTATAAATATTCGAGGCCGTCTTTGCCTTGCAGCTATCAGTCAGCGGGAAGCCATTTCTTGATTCATTACACATTGGAAGGCTACGATGCCGTTGATTCGACGACTACAAATGCTGACGGGGTGCCTGATTTTGTTTATGAAACTGCCCAAGCCGCTGAGCGGTCTTATAGTTTGCTAATTGATACACTTGGTTTTCAATCACCGCCGGTTGATGATATATTTAGTCGAGAAACCGATATTTACATTATTAATCTGGGTGGGGCTGCCTATGCTTATACCTATGATGAAAATCCGGTTCAGGCAACTGATCGCCCCTATGACTATACCGCCTATACGGTAATTGATAATGACTTTGTTGGATATCTGACAACGGGCTTAAATGGTCTGCGAGTCACAGTTGCCCATGAATTTTTTCACGTGGTACAGCTCGGTTACAATTGGTGGGAAGGTAACGGCTTGGCAAATTCGGGTGGTGGGCGGACAAGCGCCGATGATTATTTCCTGGAATGGTGCTCGACCTGGTTCGAAGAACGGGCTTATCCGGAAGTGAACGATTATCTCTTTTACGTCGGCGCTTTTTTCAATTCTCCACTTAAATCGCTTTGGAATTATGATTATGCCTATGCGTTAGGTTTTTTTCTTAGATTTATCTTAGATCGTTATGGCGAGAATCTCTTGGTCAAAGTCTGGGAGGAGATCAAGACTAATTATGCTTTCGAATCGCTTCAGACGGTTCTGGCGGATAATTATCATGCCGATTTAGCCGATTTGTGGAATGAGTTTTATCTCCGATGCTATTTTTCCGGAGAACGCTATGATCCCGATTGGGCGCTTTCCAGCGATGCTATGCAATTTCCATTGTTAAAAATTCCGGATATTAACAAAGTTGTCTTTACAGAAAGTGCGGTTTTTAATCAATCAATAGAACCCTTTGCGTGTGTGCCATATCAAGTAGTGTTCGACCAGAATTGGTTATGTGGAATAAATGTCAATTCATCGTCGCCGGAGAATTTTCTCGGACGTTACTTGTTCATTAAAAATCGGGTCGGAAAAATAGCCGAGACATTGTCACTTAATCAAAATTTATTGGTCGGTAATGCCGCCAATAATGATTCTCTACTTATTTTTATGACTAATAGCAGTAAAACTACAGCTCCTAATCTAACTGTGACAATTTCCGAGGTGGGTGATGAATTTCGAATAGCGTCAACTATTAAAAACGTCTATCCAAATCCGTATTCTCCGGGAAAATCGGGAGATTTGATTGTGGATCTACAGGTGGGTCAGATTGTTAATTCAATCAAGACGAACTGGTTTGACCTTACGGGACGAAATGTTTTTCAAAAGAATTTTGATAATGGACTGATCGAGATTGGTAATTATTCATTATCATTCTCGAGTGATGAATTAAGACAGGCGCAACTTGCATCCGGTGTCTATATTATGCAAATTGCGATCGGAAGCAAGAATCTAACGCGCAAAATTTTACTACTGAAGTAAATTAAAATTTATGGCTGAAATGTTACCGCAAGGGCTAAAAACAATTGCTGATTCGGCTGAAATTATGCTTACAGTCAAAGATTCAAAGTTTATCGGGTATTGTTTTCCGGTTGCCGATAAGTCCGAAGCAGTCCAAAAAATAGCGGAAATTAGCCAGCAGCATCGAAAAGCTACTCACATTTGCTGGGCGTATCGAATTTATGATAATAATCAATTGCTATATTATACTCACGATGCGGGCGAGCCACACGGTTCAGCCGGAGCGCCGATCTTAAAAGCACTGACCAGCCGGCAGCTGGTCAAAGCGCTTGTCGTAGTCGTGCGATATTTCGGCGGGACGAAGCTGGGAATAGGAGGCTTGATTAGAGCATACGGCGCTACGGCCGGGAAAACGCTCGATCTTGTCGAACACAAACCTTTTATCCAGCGCCAAACCCTAAGAATCGAATGCCCGCTAGCGAAATACTCACAGCTGGCACATTTTCTCGGGCGTTTTTCGGAATCAAGCAAGCCTGAATTTACCGAAAATAGTGTCATATTTACTGTGCAAATGGAAGCGGAGACAGTGGCTGACTTACAGGCGGAATTAAAATTGATTCCGGGCTTAATTATCACTACATAAAAATATCCTGCAACAGCGCTGGCGGATTAAGGGAACCGTGAAAATCACGGTGGGTACCTCCCGAACGGATCAAGTTTCTTCAACGGGGAAGCGTGCTTTAGCCGTTCGGAGTCCGGCTCCCAAGTTTATGGTGTTGGTTCCAAAAACACTCGCCACACTATTGCAGGATAATTTTTCAATAAGCGTTTCATACATAAACAATATAGCATTTATTAAGATATTCGTCAATAGGTTCGGCGAAAATATTTATGGTATTGTGGGATAGATTTTTTATTAAACTGAAAGTTAATAGCCTAAATATTCAGGATTCTTTATCTTTCGATTTATTCCAGATTTTATCCAACTCTTCCAGCGAGGTATCTTTGAAATTTTTACCGGTGGCGGCTAATTCATTTTCGATAGCCTGAAAACGCCGGATAAATTTAGTGACTGTTTGTCGCAAGGCTTCTTCCGGATCAATATCAAGGAAGCGGGAAAGATTTACCATTGTAAAAAGTAAATCGCCGAATTCTGCGACGATCTCATCTTTATTACGAGTAGCAATGGCTTCTTGCAATTCACGCGTTTCTTCGGTGATTTTAGCCCAGATTGGTTCGATGGCAGACCAGTCGAAACCCACTTGAGCCGCCCTTTCCTGGACGCGGCGGGCTTGTAGTAAAGCCGGTAGAGATTTGGGCAACCCGTCCATCAGGGATTGGCGCCCCTCTTTCAGTTTAATTTCTTCCCAATTTTTCTTGATGTCGTTGACATTTTCAACTTTAGTTTCGCCGAAAACGTGCGGATGACGTCGAATTAACTTGGCGTTGATTTGTTGCAAAGCGTCGGCAATGGTGAATTCACCGGCTTCGGCGGCGATCTGAGCCTGAAAAATTATATGGAGCAGTACATCGCCGAGTTCTTCTTTTATTTTCGAGGGGTTATTTTCAGAAATGGAGTCAATGAGCTCGTGGGCTTCTTCGAGCAAATAAGGAGTAAGAGAATCACGAGTCTGAGCTTTGTCCCATTCACAACCATTGGGACCGCGCAAGGTTTTCACGATCTCGATTAGTTCATCAAAATAGCGGGAAAGTTCATCATTCATAATTAGGCTGGATACGGCGCTGACGGTAAAGGCGAGGGAATTTAATTTGCTGGATATAAAAATTCTGAAGAGCTTGCATTTGTTTTTTGTCGTTTAGGTTGTCATCATTGTAACCGAGTAAATGTAAAACGCTGTGAATAATTACCAAGGCGAGCTCTTTTTCAAAGGAGACCTTAAAGGTATGGGCGTTGTCCTCAATGCGATCGAGACTGAGATAAATTTCGCCTTCTACCGGTTGGTCTATCTCATTGTAATTGATGCTGATTGTATCGGTCAGTTGATCTATCCCGAATAATTTGACTTTCATTTCATTAAGAGTTTTATCATCGCTAGCTATGAAGGTGATGCTCTGAACGGCTTGTTGCTCCATATTGACAATGTAAGAGACAACCTGTTCGATTGCCGGTTTTAAAAGGGTGTAATGAGGGTGGTTGTTAAAGATTTTGACTACCGTCATTTTTTCCCTTTTTGTTACTTGGGACGGAAGAATTGGAGAATTTTTCCTGTCCGGGATATTCCACGCGCAGGTGATGAATGCCCCGTAAAATTGGCAGTATTCCGGTACCTTCCTTGAGATCACCTTTGATTTTCTTTAGATCGGCTAAAGTCAGCGGGCATTCATCGAGTTGACCTTCTTTGAGTCGGCTTTCAATCACCGAATCCACGACTTTTTCGATAGCCGACATAGTTGGCTTGTTGAGGGAGCGACATACCGCTTCGATTGTTTCACAAATCATAACGATGCCGGTTTCTTTAGTATGTGGTTTTGGGCCAGGATAGCGAAAATCGGCATCATTGATTTCGTCGGGCTTGGCGGATTTTTTGAGGGCTTTATCGTAAAAATATTCAACGCGAGTAGTACCATGGTGAGTAGAAATGAAGTCCTGAATAACCTGGGGTAATTTATATTCGTTTGCCAGCCGCAGACCCTCCTTGACATGGTTAAGGATGATAATCGCGCTGAGATTGGGCGCCAGTTTATCGTGCCGGTTATAATCAAAAGCCTGGTTTTCGATAAAATATTCGGGTTTAGTCAACTTGCCAATGTCATGGTAGTAGGAACCGACGCGAGCCAATAGGGCATTTGCTCCAATAGCATCAGCGGCGGCTTCAGCCAGATTGCCGACCGTTACACTATGAGTAAAAGTTCCGGTTGCCTCGTGCGAAAGTAATTTTAGGAGCGGTTGATTAAAATCCGCCAGTTCAAGTAGTGATAAATCAGTGGTTATTCCAAAGAGGTTTTCCAATAGTCCGATAATTCCATACGCTAGGAACGGTGCGAAAACGCCATTAATCGTGGCGTAGAAAATATTATTTAGGATAGATTTCGGGGGCGAGTATTTCAACATTTCGGTGGCGAAAATAGCCAGGCAATACCCGAGTACGATATAGATGATAGATTTGAAAATTTGGCTACGCTTCCGCAATTGCCGGACCGCATAAATCGCAAAAGTGCTCACGAAAACCGACACGATTATAAAGTTGAAATTGCCACCGATTTGGGCGCCGATTATCAAGCAGATGGTAGCAGTGCCGACGAAAGCTACGCGACTGTCAAAAAGAATTGTCAATGACATAGCTGCCAGAGTAATGGGAATCGTATATTCAGAAATTTTAAAATGATTGACCAGTATAGCCGCAAAAACCGCTTGCAATATGAAGATGATCCCAATTAAAAACATTTTCTTGGGACTGGTGATAATATCGGTGCGATAAGCAAATAAAAAAGTCATAAAAAAGGTAAAAATAATCGCAACCACCGCGACCTGGCAGATGAATATTGCGGGATCGCCGATTACCGGTAAAGCTCGCCGCCAACTGCGTTGCACATTGGCTAAGCGCGCTTGTTCTTTAGCCATTGATTCAATTTTCTGATAGATTTCCGGCGTAATGCGCGTGTTAGCGTCAACGATTTTTTCGTTTTTAAGAACAACTCCCTTGCTGATGGGGACTTTCGCAATGGCTTCCGCTTGCCGTTTCTCGGTAATTTGTTTCTGGTAAATGAGGTTAGGTTTCAGGAAAGCGACCACGATGTCGTAAGCGGCATTAACCACTTCTGGGGTGTAGTCATTTAGGCGGGCTTGCAAAGCCAATTTGGCTTTTGTCCAGGCTTCGGATAATTCTAAAACCTCGTTTGGATTTTCTAAAACCTCTTCACCGCCCTGAAGGATGGCAATTTTTTCCGAAATTATCTGGGATTTGGGAATATCGAGAATCTGTAAAACATATAGTTCGCTAAGCACTGATTTTACCTGATTCTGGACATGAGCCGAGAGCTGGTTGGCATTCTTGGGATCGTACTGATATACCAGGGACTTTAGAACTGGTGAATTTTTATTAAGCTTATAATCGTTGAGGAATTTTTTCTGTAAAGCAAAAAAAGTAATTGAATCAGCTGTCAAAGTTGCCAGCGATTCTTCGCTCCGATTAATACTAATATTTCGCAGAGATTCATCATACTTGATTCGGGCTAATCGTAAGCGATCAATTTCCGTAAAAAATTTCTGGAGGTTCATTAGTTCGGTTTTTTCGACGTCTTTATCCTGAATAAAAACAAACGGAACTTTTTTGATGGCTTCTAAACGATCGGCTTCTAATTCCTGTTCTGTTTTCAAGATTGGGAAGTCGAACGGCGCAATTATTGATGAGCGTGCGATGTCATTTATTTTATACTTAGTGATGTTGTAATGAGTTTTGGGAAAGAGTAAAGCTAAGGCTACGACGATTACTCCGCAGATTAAAAATACACCGGTGCGCTGGCGCCTGGATTGGAAAACGCCACGCTCTTTGCCAGCTATTTTAGATGAATTAGAATTCGCCACGATTTATGCTCATAATTTAAAATATTTACTACCAGCGTAGAGCGGCGGAAGCCCAGGTAAATCCAGAACCGAATGCGGCCAGGATTAGATAATCACCTTTTTTATATCTGCCTTCTTGAAGTGCGTCGTATATTGCCAGAGGAATCGAAGCCGCAGTTGTATTGCCGTATTTATGGATATTACTATAGACTTGGCTCATTGGAATTTCCAGGCGCTGGGCAACGGCTTCGGTAATACGCAAATTAGCCTGATGAGGAATAATTAAGGTGATATCACTTTTATTCAGATTGTTGGCTTCGAGGGCGATGTTGATTACTTCAGGAAATTTAGTAACGGCATGTTTAAAAACTTGACGGCCATTCATTTTAGGATAGTGTTTCCCTTCGTCCAGCATCTCTTTGGAAAGACGCGGTCTTTTTGAACCGTCGGGAGCTTCTACCCAGAGTTCATTCGCATAGCGGCCATCGCCGAATAAATGAGTAGAGAGAATTGCGCTTTCATCACTGGAACGCGTAATAACAGCCGCGCCGGCTCCGTCGCCAAAGAGGACGGCGATGTCACGCCCGGCGGTGGTCAGATTTAGCCCGACGGACTGGACTTCAACTCCGACGAGGAGGATATTTTTATATTGTCCGGTTTTGATAAAAGCGTCGGCAATCGAAAGTCCATATATAAAACCACTGCACTGCACCCGAATGTCGAGTGTAGGCACGTTGGGTAATTCAAGTAAAGCCTGTAAATAACTGCTGGTACCTGGGGTCAGATGTTCCGGAGTAGTTGTCGCAACGATAATTAAATCAATGTCATTTTTAGTTAATCCGGCATTGGTAATCGCTTCCAGTACCGCCGGTAGAGCCAGCTGGCTGGCGCCGCAGGGTGGGGTTACAAAACGTCGTTCGCGAATACCGGTTCGTTCGACGATCCATTCGTCACTGGTATCCATCAGTTTTTCAAGGTCAGCATTAGTTACAATATTTTCGGGAACATTTTTCCCGAGGCTGGCGATTTTACTTTTGTACATTGGTACAGCTTCTCCTGTCATTTTTTAATGGTAGTCAGAATATACGATATCTTTGATATTAAGTTGAATTTCTTTATAGCCATTCCATTCATTTTCATCAATTACAAAGGCAATATCAAGGGGGCGATTGCTGATTAACATTTCGTAATAGCAACCCATTTTCCAGCCGATAGCACTTAAAACCGAACGATTTTGAGCCGCTTTGAATTTTAAGTGATTTTCACTAATTATGCGCGGCATTCCGGAGACGGTTACGTTACGGGTGCAGAATACCGGTCGCATATTTCCGGGCCCGAAAGGAGCCATTTTATGGAGAAAGGAGAGTGTTTGGGGATTAATGTCATTAAAGTCAATTTCGCTTTCAATTTGCAATCCGGAATTAAGCATCTGTTCGTCAATCTGTTCTGCGGCGATTTTTTTCAAGCGTCTGGTGAATTCCGGTAGTGATTCGATCAAAATGGTCAGCCCAGCCGCCATTTTATGTCCACCGTAATTTTCCAGCAAGTCAGCGCAGGAGTTGAAGGCGCTATATAGATCAAAGCCGGGAATACTGCGGGCAGAGCCCTTGCCGATTCCATTCTGGAACGAGATCATGACAACCGGTCGGTTGTATAATTCCTTTAATTTTGAGGCGACGATACCGATGACACCATGATGCCAATTTGTGTTGCTCAGAATCAGAATCTTGTCGGCATCTAAATCATGAGTGGCGTTAAGTTGTAAAATAGCGCTGTCGATCGTCTCACGTTCGATAGCTTGGCGATTGCGGTTTTCCTGTTCAAGGAGGTTGGCTAGCTCAAATGCTTCTTTGCGGTCGAAGGATGTCAGCAAGTGTACTGCTCGAGAGGCTTCCCCGAGTCGTCCGGCGGCATTAAGTCTGGGGGCAAGACCGAAAACGATATTGACAACGTTCATTGTTTTGCTATCGAAGCCGGAGGTTTTGAGAAGAGCTTGTAAGCCAACTTTTTGGGAACTGTTGAGATATTCCAAACCTTTGGCGACTAAAACACGGTTTTCGCCGAGGATTGGAACGATGTCAGCGGCAGTTCCGATTGCTACTAAATCAAGATGACGATAAAGGTTAGTGACCGGCAGATTATTTGCGATATGAAATCCCTGTAAGAGTTTGAAAGCGACGCCAACGCCGGATAATTCTTTAAATGGATAATGGTCATCTTCGCGCTTTGGATCTAGAATAGCCAAGGCGGCGGGAAGCTTTTCAGCTGGTTCGTGATGATCGGTAACGATCACATCAATCTGGTTGGAATTAGCATAATCAATTGTATCGAAGGCGTTGATTCCGCAATCACAGGTGATAATCAAAGTTGCTCCGATTTGTCTGGCATATTCGATGCCGAGTTGGGAGAGACCATACCCTTCCCGTTCTCTGTCGGGAATATAAAATGCGGAGTCGAGCCCAATTTCATGGAAAACCAGATAAAGAAGGGAGGTGGCTGTGGTGCCATCCACGTCGTAATCGCCGAAAATCAAGACTTTTTCGCGTTGAAGGATGGCTTGACCGAGTCGTTCAACGGCTTTGGTCATATCCGCCATTAAAAAGGGATCATGGGTATCTTGAGTAGAAGGACTAAAAAATTTTTCAATTGAATCCTTATCAAACAGACCGCGATTAAGTAAAATCCGCACAATAGCCGGTGGTATCTGGAGCTCACCTGCTAGTTGGTGGACAGCGTTGGGATTCGGATTGCTGATAAGCCATTTTTGTTTCATGATATAAAATTTCTGAAGTTGGTCTATAAGCCGAATTCTGTATCCCGACGAATCGAGACGACAGCCATTTATCTATCCACGACTTTTCAGTCGGGATTAAGCGAGCTACCCGGGAATCAAACGGAACGGGCTATTCCTTTTCCCTGCTTGCTCTTGCTCCGGGTGGGGTTTGCCTGGCTCCCGCCTTTGCAGACGGGACGGTGCGCTCTTACTTTAATCCCGACCTCAGTCGGACCGCACCTTTTCACCCTTATCCCGCCGGGGCGGGACGGTATATTTTCTGTGGCACTTTCCTGCATTCCGATCATTCGGAATGATCCCGGATTACGGGACACCCTGCCCTGCGGAGTTCGGACTTTCCTCTCCGATAAAATCGGAGCGGCTGTCTGACCAACTTCAGAAAAGCTCCTCTTCATAATTGGAACGAATTTCACTGCTTTGCTCATCCCAGTATAAAATGCGGCCGCAGAATTCACAGCGATTAATTTGGTCACCACTTCGTATTTCAAGGATCTTCTGTGGCGGCACTATTTTCGAACATCCGCCACAGGAAACCTGCATTGGAATATATTCAACATTTCCCTTTTTATCTACTTTTTCTTCAAAAATCTGCAGAATTGGGACAATCGCAATTCCGTTTTTGGCTTTAGCAATACGTTCGTATTCTCGCATATAGCGGATTGGGATTAAATCTACAATCCGCTTCCTTTGTTCCAGTAAAGCCTCCTGAGCGTCTTTAGTAGTAATATCAGTTTTGTCCAATAGGGACTGTTTTTGATCCAATTCCCTGGTTTTTTCCTCAAGGGTTAGTTCTTTACTTTTAATCGAAATCTTCAGGCGTTCGATTTCATCGGAAAGTTTCAAGATGTTGTATTCGGCATTGTCAATCTCTTGCTTGAGGTTGTCAATTTCGGAAGTCAGAGCATCATATTCTTTATTAGAAGTGACTAAGTAAAGTTGATCTTGATATCTATTTAAAAGAATGCGATCATCGGCAATTTTACTTTCTAATTCTTTTATCTCCCGCGTAATTTCTTGTTCGCGCTTACGTTCGTTTTCCAGCTCTTTGGATAAGGAATCTATTTGGGCTTGGAGATTCTCGACAATTTGCGGCAAATCGCCTCTAAGATTATTGATTTCGAGCAATTTGATATCGATTTTTTGAACTTCAACCAATCTTTCGAGTTCTTTAAACATTTAACCTCCAGTTGTTTTTATAAAAAAAAATGCACCGCTTGCGGTGCATTTTATATGGTGTAATGTATTGTATCGGACAATTAATTCTTTCAAAACCCAACCTATCACGTGGGCGATATCCGACTTGAACGGATGGCCTCCCCGATGTGAACGGGACGCTCTGACCAACTGAGCTAATCGCCCAGTTAAATTAACCGGACATTTTAAAAAAGCAACAAAATTTAGCTAATCTGACTGATTAATACAACAGATTTGCATCAATATTTTTTCAGTTTATTGAATTATTATGTCGGTCAGTTTAGGTAGTAAACCTATCAACTAAAAAGGGCAAAAAGAGCAACCAGGACAATAATCCAATAAAAAAGGGCTGTATGTTGAAAAGATAAATGGGTTCCATTATTGAACCATTTCTCATTCCAATTATGAACCAGATTAATGTTGCGAAAAATGATCCCAGCATGCCGGTGAACATAACAGACGACTTATAATTATACTTCGTAAAGTTACAAATGACAGGGATTAACAGAGCTGGGATAAATAATGTCCCAAAAGTGTACCAGATTTTTACTACCGAAGGAAGGAAAAGAATAACCAATATAGATAAGCCAATGATAACAAAGAATCCGATTTGGGTGTTGCGGTTAATATTGCTATTGGGTTTCAGACGCCACAAAAGGTCCCGTCCAAAAGTCATAGCTGAGAGCAGGGCAACAGAATCCAAAGTGGACATAATCGTTGCCAGCAAACCAATAAAAAATATACCTCGCCAAAAATCTCCCAGTGCCATTTCGCCTAACTTGGGGAAAGCCATTAAAGGATTTATATCAGGAATAAGAGCCCGCGCATATAAACCGCAGGTTGTCGTGAGCATATCAAAAAGTAACCAGAAAATCACTGAAATCAATACTCCGCGGCGCGCTATCTGCGGCGTGCGAGCCGCATAACATCGCTGATAAAAACCCGGGTCAACAAAAGTCCAAAAGGCGATAAAAAACCAAACCAGAATATACTGCCAGTTTTCACCGCCAGTGAACCGGAGGTGATTTTGCGGCAGATTTGCCTGCAGGAAATTCAACCCGCCATAGTTAGTTATGAGTTTTAATGCCAACACTCCAAATCCTAAAAACATTAGCCCAAATTGAAAGAAATCCGTCAAAACATCGGATTTCATTCCGCCCATAAAAACATAGAATAAGGAAAAAATAACTCCAATCAGAAAAGCCAACCAAAAAGAAATCCCGAAAATAGCGCTGAGTAAAAGCGTACTCATTAATAAATGCGAAGCGGGATTGGTCAACAAAAAAACAAACACACTACCCAGAAATCCAGCCGGTTTGCCATAACGCTGGTAAAGCTGATCGGGAATCGTATAAAGACCACTGCGTTGAATCCGAGGTGCAAGAAAAATTCCGAAAAGAATAGCAAAGAAGTAATACGGCAATCCCTGAGTCACCCAATTCAATAATCCGTAACGGTAAGTGAATTCACCGACCCCCAAGATACCGCCATACCAGGTTGATACCAAAGTTGCGACGAATGCCGGCAATGAAAGCCTTCGCCCGGCTAATAAATATTCATCAATATTTCCGCGATAATTCCGGGAGTATTTCAACCCAATTAGAAATATGCCGACCAGATAAATAGCTATAATTAACAGATCAATCGGAGCCAATCTAAGAGACGTCAATTTAGCTCCTGAATCGCGACAACTAATAAATAACCACTGGAAAATTGAATTTGAACCATTTCATCAATGGCGGTATTACTTAGACCGTGCGAACCACCTGTTAAATTTTCGTCCTTGGTTGGATATTGAAGGCCCCGAGTAGTCAGATGATAAACTCTTGGAAAACCGAACAGAGAAATGGTCTGACCGGGGATGGCGTTAATGAGCCAGATGCCTTTTTTCAATAAATAAATTTGCGCTGTCTCGGTAAATAACAGAAACTGCGCTCGCCGGGCATACTTTCTCATTATCTGTAAAGTCGCGATAGTTTGATCATCGCGCCTTCCGGTAAATCCAACTAATACGAACTGCCGCCAGCCATGTCGCAAAAGCCAGCGCAGGCATTTTTCCAAATCATTGTTATTCTGATTTGGTTGGTGAATGATCTTTACCTCGCTGGCTTGAAAATGATTTATGGTTTCCGTGGTAACAGAATCCATATCGCCAATTATCAAATCGGGTATTAAATTCAATTGGCGTGCTTTTTCCGCTCCGCCGTCGGCGCAGACCAATAGCACTTTATATTCCACTTGAAATTGTTTGATATCAAACCAGTTTGGGTAATTTCCATTTCCCAGGACTAAAACCGTCGGTGATTGAAAATTTATTGGGGTGTTGGGAGTCAATTTAATTCAGAAAATTATTTAGGAAATCGAGCGTATTTTTCAAGGTCATTGCTTTTAAGGGCGGTATGTAATTTATCAAGATCGATTTCGAAGGAGAAATTAGCTATAAGTCGGCTAACCTCCTGCTGATATTCGCGCCCGCGAAAGTATTTAATCAAATCTTTGGTGAAGGGCAGGATAAGGTCTCCTGTCTTCCAATCCATTGGTTTGCCGTCATTTTTATTAATAATACAGTTGAAATGCGCCGCCCAAGCTACCATCCAGAATGAGTATTTAGCCAATAAGTCTTTACTGATTGCATACATCAAAGCCTGATTATAGGGATTGATGAACACGAACTCTTTACTGAACATAAACGCTGTATGAAAGTAATGCGGTTTATTGATAATACCTTCCAAGTTAAGGCGACGGGTCATAAGTATCATAATTTCCATTAGGCGATCGCCAATACCAAGGCCGGGATAATTCTGGCCGGGCAAGGGCGGTTTTTCGGGTGAAAATTTTTCGCGTGGATTTTGGAGTAGAAGCCATTCTATATATAATATATTGGCAGTTCTACGGGGGAAAGACGATAGTGGCTTATTTTCAAAATGAAGCGGACCTTGTTTTAATACTAATTCACAGATTTTATTTTCGTTTAGCGGCTTTCCGCTATAGGCATAAAGGCGATGGATATACGGATCACTGGTGTCAATGTCTATTGTAATATTCGTCAATCCTTTTCGCTCGAGAATATCCAAAAGTCCGAAAGCCCGAATGGCATTTAGCAAACCCTGTCGGCTGAAAACGCCCATGAAAAATTGCGAGTCCACAGCTAATCTACCATCACTAACAATATTATCGAGACTTAATTCACTGTTTCCTATTCCGGATTGAAGGTCGGCGCTTGTCAGCTTCCGGGCAATTTTTGAGTATTCTTTACGAAAACGGGTCATAACTTTGCTAATCTAAAAAATTTTTACTAAGGAACAACCTTAATTTTTCCATCAGCACCGGACTCAATTTTGCCGATTTTAGCCGCATTTATTACACCTGCTTGATGTAATTGTGCCAGCATATCATTGGCAAATTCATCCGCAACAGCAATTAGCAAGCCACCAGAAGTCTGAGCATCGCACAAAATTATTTTATCGCTATCCGTTATCATTTTATCCCAGATGACCATCGGTGAAATAAACGATAAGTTCGCCTCGGTGCCGCCCGGAATAACATTGCGTAAAACCATCTCGTTAGTGGACGGTAAAATCGGCACAGACGAGGCTGAAATCTGGGCTCGGACACGACTGCCGATGCTCATTTCATGTAAATGTCCCAAAAGACCAAATCCGGTAATGTCAGTGCAGGCGTGCACCGGAAATGACTTCATCACTTCTGCGGCGGTGGCGTTCAGTTCGGTCATATTGGCGATTATCAGATTTTTCGTTAGTTCATCTAATAAACCGCGCTTGAGAGCCGTCGAAAGAATCCCGACGCCGATCGGTTTGGTCAGAATTAAAGCATCACCGGGTTGCGCGCCGATATTTCGGATAATTTTTCCAGGATGAATAATGCCAATTGCCACCAGACCGAATTTTGGTTCGTTATCTTCGACGGTATGACCGCCGAGAATCGGGATACCGGCCTGATCAGCGATAAACTGCGCGCCGCGTAAAATCCGGGTCAAGACTTCCACTGGCAGGCGTTTTTCAGGGAAGGCTACTACATTTAAGGCAAACAGTGGCTCAGCGCCCATCGCATAAACGTCACTCAACGAGTTAGCCGCTGAAATTCGCCCGAAATCGTATGGATCATCCACAATTGGAGTAAAAAAATCAACGGTTGCTACGATCGCTTGCTCGTCATTAATTTTATAAATGGCGGCGTCGTCGGAAGCCGAGAAGTCAACTAGCACGTTAAGTGCCATCCGTGGTCTGATTTCACGTAGAATTTTTTCGAGAGTTTGGGGACGAATTTTGCAGGCGCAACCGAGACCGTGTGTGAATTGCGTTAACCGGATTGGTTCGTCAGATGTGATGAGGACAGATATTTCCTCTGCGCCGATTAGACGATGGTAAGTTTGACTGATTGCCGATACGGCATCCGCGATTTCATCTTCGGTCGTAAAACGTCCGAGCGAGAAGCGGACACTTCCGAGAATCCGTTCATTCGGCAAGCCAAGCGCTTTTAAAACATGCGAAGGCGTAATGCTACTGGCATGGCAGGCGGCGCCAGCCGAAGCCGCAACTTGCGTCAATTCCGCCAGCATGGTATTGGCATCTATTCCCGGAAAATAAACATTGAAAGTATTGGCGAGTTTTTGCGTTGGATGACCGTTTAAGCCAAGTTCGGGAATTGCAGTTCGTAAATCGTTGAAGAATTTTTCACCAAGCGCCTTTTGTCGGGACACAATTTCAGCCGATTTCGCTCGGAATATTTCAGCCGCTTTACCCAAGCCGACGATTTCCAGCACATTTTCGGTGCCGGGTCGCAAACCACGTTCATGTCCGGCGCCATAAATCAATGGAGCGATTTGAGTGCCGGTTCGTATGAAAAGGGCACCGACGCCTTTAGGGGCATACATTTTATGCCCAGCGACTGAGAGTAAATCCACATCCAGCTCGCGCACATCAACGACTATTTTCCCGACCGCCTGAGCGGCATCGGTATGGACTAAAATTCCGTGTTTATGGGCGAGAGCGGCGATTTCGCGAATCGGCTGAATCGTACCGATTTCGTTATTGGCAAGCATAATAGTAATTAGGAAAGTATCGGGACGAATGGCGGCTTGAACAACGGGCAATTCGACTAAACCATCGCTATTGACCGGCAAGTAAGTAACGGAGTAATTTTTACTTTCCAGGTAGCGGCAGACTTCCAGGACTGCTGGGTGTTCAATAGTGCTGGTAATGATGTTGCCACCTGGGTGTAATTCGGCTATTCCGCGAATAGCGAAGTTATTGGATTCACTGCCGCCGCTGGTGAAGACGATTTCTTCAGGCTGGCAATTCAACATTTCCGCGACCTGACGGCGAGCATTTTCGATGGCCTGTTTGCTTTCCTGTCCGTAGAAATGACTGCTGGATGGATTGCCGAAGACATTTTTCAGAAATGGTAACATAGCGTCCACCACTTCCGGTAGGAGAGGGGTGCTAGCGTTATAATCAAGATAAATCGGTTTCATCGGAGCAAAATTAATTATGGTTGATATAGAAATAAAAACTAAAACGGATTAAAATGGGAAAAATGATAGGCGAATCACGATAAAATCGTCGGACCGGGCTGTTTTGGATTAGAATTTATTAATCAGCAGACTGAAGTCGGCGCTTTTTACTGAGTGAGTCAATGCCCCAACCGAGATAACGTCCACGCCGCTGGCGGCGTAATCACGAATTGTCTCGAGTGTTATATTGCCGGATGCCTCGAAGAAAATTGTTGGATAAACCCCATTATTTTTCGTTGCCTTAATCAGTTGCGCGATATTTTCCGGCGCAAAATGATCGAACATTATCACGCAGTAGGTTTCTGGCCTTAAGCGGTTATAAGCCTCAACAACTTGCCAGAATTCATCGTCGTTAGTGACCTCGACTTCGACGAATCGCAAAAACGGGTCAGTGGCTACAATAGCGTCTAAGGCAGTCATAAGTGCTTGCGGATCACCGGAATTTTTTAGAACCGTTAAGTGATTTTCTTTTAAGATGGCGGCGTCTGCCAGTCCGAGTCGGTGAGTTAATCCGCCGCCGTATTGCAGTGCGCTTTTATCTACGATTCCCCAAAGAGTTTTACGGGTGGCAGTTACAAAACAGGGCAGACCTTTGAGCGCCTGGCTATATTCGGCTGTAACGGTGGCAATTCCGGACAATCGTTGGAAAATGTTCAAGACGGTGCGCTCGACCGTCAGAATGCGATCAGCCCGGCCTTCGATAGTCATAATCGTTTCGCCGCCTTTGACCGGATCGCCATCTTTAAAATCTGAAGTGCTTAGTAGATTATGATGATCGAGAAAAGCCTGTATTTCCGCCATTCCGGCAATAATTGCCGGCGCTTTGGCTTTGATAATGGCGGTTACCTGGCGTTGATAATATTTCGCCGGTTGTAAAGATGCGTCCTTACTGCTGATGTCAAAATCCAGTAGATTGTCGAAAAAAGTCAGTACGAATTTGCGATAGTATTTATTATCGAGTCGCAATTCGGTCGAGATGTCGAAGCATTGCTTGACATCTTTAGTGCGTGAATCTGTGAAATTTTTGGCGGAATTATTCATAGAATAAATCCCGAATGTTTACGATTTTAATATTTTCGGGTTGGATAGCAAGTGGGTAGTTTGCAATCTCGAGGTCTTCTTTAAGCACTACATCGGGCTTCGGGGTAACATATTTAATCGGGCTGGGTGTATTAGCAAGCAAGTCTTCGCGTAATTTTTCGGCTTCGTTGGTGACGATCACGATTTGAAGATTATCATATTGCAGATATTTGCGAATGGCGCTATTGACGTCGTTAACGGTCATATTGTCGAGTGCGACGCGGAAATTTTCCAGATGACTTCCTTTTATTCCATAGAATTTGTCATCAATTGCATAGCCGAGGCGCATCATTGTCGTCGGGGCATAATGTAGAATATACTTGCGTAGGAAATTGCGGGTGAGATTGAATTGCTCTGGCGTTAGTCCGTTTTCAATGAAATTATGTAATTCACGCATAGTTGCTCTTAGGACGAAATGGCGGGTTTCGTTCGGTACCGGCCGAATCCAAATTTCGAATATTTGTTGATGGCGGGCGACGTTGACCGGTGGAAATTGGTAATAGCCGCTATTGGGAAAATGCTCGATATAGCTGTAGTCGCCATAATTCAAGCCGCGGGTTTCGCGGATGACTTGGTAGAGATGACTACTGGAATTGCGGTGCTCGCCGAACCAGGAATTGGCGACTGCCAGGGCATACCATTCTGGGTTTTCCCGTGTGATATTGATTGGAAAACCAAGGCTAATAGCAGTAGCATTAGCGTCCTTTTCGACGATGGTAACTTTTAAGCCCTGAATGTCGTAGGGAACGGCTCGAGTTGCGATATTTTCCACGCCACGAGGAAGTCGCGCCAGGTCTTTCTGCAATTTGGTTAACGTTTCATTATCGTATCCGCCACCCAGTCCGATGATGACATTGTTGCGGTTGTACATTTTTTGATAGAAATCTTTGACGTCGTTGATCGTAATGGAATTAATGCTGTTGATTAATCCCTCGGTCGGATGTCCGTAGCCGGTTCCGGCGAAGATTTCATTATAAAGCACCGCTTTGCCGAGTTCTTCGTCATTAGCGTATTTCAAAACATTTTCAAGATAATTCAAGACATTGCTTTTCAGACGATTTAGGTCATCTTCTTGGAAAGCCGGTTTGAGGATCGCTTCGGTAAAAAGCGGGTAATAAGCCGGGAGATTGTCTCGGTGCACGCGGCCGGAAATCACGGTCATCTCTGCCGAAACCGTAGCGTCGTAGGACGCCGCTAGTGGAAATAATTTCGCAATTATTTCTTCGTAAGAATTACTTTGGGTAGCGGCTTCACTTAACATATGAGCAGTCAGGAACGCCAATCCCTCTTTACCGGCGGGATCATCCTGGGAGCCGACTTTGAAATAAATGCGGTAAGAGACAGTCGGATCGTCGGCTACCGGTAGGAGCACACAACGAGAAGCGTCGATTTTAGAACCACAATTTGAAAGTAAAATGCTAGCCATAATTCCCCAACTTAATAGTAGAGTTAATTTGGTTTTCATTGCGCGACTCCTTTAAGAATGACTACTGTTCTTTTTTCGGGAACGCCATAATACTGAGCGGCTTGCTGAATATCGGTGACCGTGACATTCATTATTTGGTTAAATAGTTGATCAACGGTTTCAATTCCACCTGTAATGGCAACGTAATTAGCTAGATTGCCCGCCACGTTATCAGGAGTGTCCAGATTCATCAGAAAGCTGTATTTCAAATGTTTTTTGAGATCCTCGAGGCGAGACTCAGGGACGACTTCAGTCTTGAATTGTTCCATTGTCATAAAAATTTGTTCGCGGACGTAATCAATATCGTCCGGCGATTTTACCATAGCGTAAATTTCGTTCAATTTAGGATCGCGGCTGACTGAAAAATCGGCTGTGATGAACTCGACTTTCTGTTCTTTTAAAACCAATCGCTTATAAAGGTCGCTATTTTCTCCGAAAGCTAATTGCTCTAGCAGAAGACCGGCTACGTATAGACGATTATTAGGATCATAGGCATCACTTTTATAAGCGACCATGACGATTGGCAGGGTTTTCCCGGGATAAATTACTTCCGCCTTGCGCTCGGCAGTTTGAGGCGGTTCGGGTTCGATTTGGGGAGAGACATAGCCGGGTTGCCAATCGCCGTAATATTTACGAACAAGTTCGAGAGTTTTCTCGGTCTCGATCTGACCGACGATGAGCAAAACGACATTCTCCGGTCGGTAGTAACGCTGGAAAAAAGTTTTACTGTATTTGTACATTGTAGGCATAGCTTTCACATCGGCTTCAAATCCAATGGTAGTGTGTTTGTAGGTGTGCTTGTCGAAAGCGACATCGTAAAGCTTTTCGTACAAGACGAACCACGGACTGACTCGCCCTTTGAGAAATTCACCGTAAACGGCTCCGGTTTCGGTCTTAAATTCTTCCTCCTTATAAGCTAAATTGATGAAGCGATCGCTTTCCATTTCGATGATTTTTTCCAGGTCTTCCGCGGCAAAGTTCAGATGATAACAGGTGTAATCGTCGGTGGTATAAGCATTAGCGTCGGCACCTAATTCAGTTATAGTTTTATCATAAAGCGAGCCGGGATATTTCTCGGTGCCGCGGAACATCAGATGTTCAAACAGATGGGCGAATCCGGAATGTCCCGGTTCCCATTCGTCCCGACTGCCGGTGCGGGTGACGGAATAATAAGCCACGATCCCGTTGCTTTCCATTGGAATAGTAATGACTTTCAAGCCGTTTGGTAAAACTTCCACATTATATTTATAAGGAAAAAACGGCTCAGCCGTCTGACCGGTTACCCACAGGCTGAACATTAAAATTACTCCCAGACTTATTTCTTTTAACATAATTTTCTCCGCTATCTTAAAACTCAGTTAATTTAAAAAAAGTATAGAAATTAAAAGGAGAATTGTTGCAGTTTTTTTCGAGACGAGGCAAATGCTAACGCTCCTTGTTAGCTAAGTTTTATTTCTATTTCAGCTACTCAACTGTGACCGATTTTGCCAGATTACGAGGCTTATCCACATTTAAGCCTTTCAGATCAGCGATGTGGTAGGCTAGTAATTGGAGCGGTATGACATTGATGAGCGGCGAAAGGTCTTCGCTGGTCTCCGGCACAATTATCAGATGATTGGAGAGTTCTTGCAGATGTGGGTTATTATGGTCGGTGATGGTTAAAATTTGCCCGCCGCGGGCTTTGACTTCCTGCATATTACTGAGAACTTTATCGAAAACAGCCCCCTTCGTAGCGATGAAAACGACTGGCATATTTTCGTCAATCAAAGCAATTGGTCCATGTTTCATTTCGGCGGCTGGGTAACCTTCGGCATGAATGTATGAAATTTCTTTGAGTTTCAATGCCCCTTCCAAAGCGACGGGATAATTGATACCACGTCCAAGATAGATAAAATTGCGATTCAGATAATAAGCCGATGCAATTTCCCGCAGATTGTCAGAATGTTCGGCTACCTGGCGGATTTGTTCCGGAATCATATCTATCTTGGCTAAAAGAGCCGGATCAGTTAATTCTCCCTTTTGTTGTTTGATATAGAGTGCCAGTAGAAGTAGGGTAATGACCTGGCAAATAAAAGCTTTGGTACTGGCGACACCGATTTCCGGTCCGGCGTGTAAGTAAATGCCGGAATCTACTTCGCGCGCGATAGTAGAACCGACTACGTTGATAATGCCAAGTGTCTGCGTACCTGCTGTTTTGGCTTTTCGTAAAGCCGCTAAAGTATCGGCAGTTTCACCCGATTGAGAAATTACGATCATCAAAACTGTGCTATCAATTAGTGACTCACGGTAGCGAAACTCCGACGCATAATCTACTTCAGTCGGTAAGCCGGTATATTTTTCGATTAAATTTTTACCGATTAGAGCCGAATGCCAGCTAGTACCACAAGCCGCAATAACGATCCGTCGCACGCGTTCAAGTTCAGTGTTTAGAGATAATTTGATTTGTCCGTTCGTGATACGACCACGCAAAGTGTTCTGAACGGCTTCCGGTTGCTCAAATATTTCCTTCAGCATGAAATGTTTAAAGCCGCGTTTCTCGATCTGAGAAATATTCCAGCGAATTTCTTGAACATCGCTATCAATGAATTGACCGTCGAGATTTTGTAAATGGCAATCGTTAAATCCGATCACCGCGATTTCATTATCTTTTAGGTAAATGACTTTTTTAGTATGAGGAATGATAGAAACAGCATCAGACGCTACAATCGTTTCGTGATTACCTAAACCGATAATAATCGGTGAACCACGGCGGGCAATTACCAATTGTTCCTCGTCTTTATGCATTACTGCTATTCCGAAAGTACCTTCGACATTATGCAAAGCTTTAACGACGGCCGTTGCCAAGTCGCCCTCGTAAAATTTTTCGATTAAATGGGCTAATACTTCTGAGTCAGTTTCAGACGAGAAATGATGTCCTTCTTGGATTAACATATCTCTTAGACTACGAAAATTTTCAATTATACCATTGTGGACTATTGCTATTTCTCCGTGGCAGGACAGATGGGGATGAGCGTTGATTTCATTGGGAGCTCCATGAGTTGCCCAGCGAGTGTGAGCGATGCCAATATGAGAAGTGATCGAGCTAAGATCAGCGACTTTTTCAAGTTCGGCAATTTTACCACTCCTTTTAATAACTTCCAGGTGATGGTCAAAAGCAATGCAAATTCCCGCGCTATCGTACCCGCGATACTCGAGTTTTTTAAGTCCCTCCAATAATAACGGAACGGCTGGTTGATTACCGATATAAGCCACAATACCACACATAAATGAATCCTTTCTAAAAGGTCATAAAATCAAGTTGTAAAATGGATAGAATCGAGTTAAGGGGTGAACTAACTAGTTATGGCCAGGGATTCCTCATTTGGAATACAATTCGACTTGGTTGGATTTTAGAAGTTTTTATAACCCATAAATCGTAATGCGAATAAATATTTTTGTTAACCATAAACTGTTTTTGCATAAATATAATAGCAGATTTTCACACAGTGCTAAAATAGGCAATGGAGAAGATTTCTGCAAAAAAAAGAACAACTTTTTGATGATAGGAATTCGAAAATTCTAAAATTTTTATATACTGCTTATGCCAATTCAAAATCCTAACTTAAAGCCAATAAATCGTTTCTTTTTTTCAATAAATGGTTGGTTAAGGAGCGCCAAATGAGAATCCAACCTACCGATATACCAATCCCGATCACGAATCCCGCCAGCACATCCGTCGGATAATGCACTCCCAGGTAAATTCGGCTGTAACCGACTACAAGTGCCAATCCGCCGCAAAGATATTTATATCGGCGATAGAAAAAAGCCAGAATTAGCATTGAACCGGCAACATTGGCGGCATGATTGGATGGAAACCCGTATTTGCCGCCCTTTTTTCCCAATAAGCGGACGTCACTGAGTTCGTGCGAGGGACGTAAGCGTTTGAAGGTCGGTTTTAATACTCGGGCGCAGAACGGATCCGCGGTGGCAATAGTTAAAATAATTAAAAGTGTGGCGATCCGTCCTCTTTTTTTCCCCAGCCAGAAAAGGAGAACTAATCCGATGAAAATTGGAATCAACCAGAAAGATTTACTGCTGATAAAGGGCATAAACCAATCGAACACGGGATTGCTCAGTTCCTGATTGATGAGACGAAACAATTTAAGATCCAACTGGTAAATCAAACTCGGCAAGTAAATCTAAACCTTCATTAAAAATTCATTAAACGTCAATTAAAATGGTAACAAAATAGGATATTAAAACCACTCAAATTTATATTTGAACAACCAAGTAAGAAAACATGAAATTTGAATAAAGTAACTTTAATTGGTAAATTTGTTTTGGAAATGAGTTTGATTATAGGAATGAATTATGAGTAGTTTGATAATGCTAAAATCTAAAATACACAATGCCCGAGTTACTGCCACGAACTTGGAATATGAGGGTAGTATCGAAATTGATGCGGAATTGATTCGCTTGGCAAATTTGCATGTTTTCGAAAAAGTGTTGGTTTTAAATTTAAACTCGGGAGCTCGCTTCGAAACCTACGTGATTGAGGGCAAAGCTGGTCAGCGAGACATTAGTTTGAATGGTGCTGCCGCTCGCTTGGTCGAGGAGGGCGATCGCATTATTATTCTGGCTTTTGCGGTTGTATCACCGGCTGAATTAGGCGATTGGCATCCCACGATAATTAGGCTCGATGCCAATAACAATCCGCTTTGATTTCTCATCGAATCTGGCGTACTGTACTAAAAATCCTTTTAAAAAAATAAAAAATGCCTGTCCAACCGCATAGATTGTGGCTGAGTCAGGCACTTTGAAAATGAGGGAACCGCTCAGGATTCGGCGAGCGGTTTAGCTATATAAATTAATGGCTCTGCCTCGAGATCGAGCCGAATAGGATTTTTTAATTTATTGCCATCGCTATCAATTAGAATTTCCACTACCGGACGAACCGGCCGTAAGCTGTTGACCGAAAGCACTCTGGCAATTTCGTTGGTACTAAGTTTGACCAAACTACCAACGGGAAACATTGGTACACTATTGATAAGGGCGCGAATAATTCTGGGATTGAATTGTTTAGAACGCTTTTCGATTATTTTCTGAATAGCAGTGTAAGTGATGAAACCTTCGCGGTAGGCGCGTCCATGAACCATCGCTTCGAAAACATCCGCCAAACCCACGATTTTAGCAAATTCTGCTATTTCGTCGCCTGGTAAGCCTTGCGGATAACCGGAGCCATCTTCCCGTTCGTGTTCCTGTAAAATGACCTCGATAATATGCGGATATTGTTCAAGATGCTTAGCCATTTCGAATCCGTCCAGCGGATGTTTCTTGATGATCTCAAATTCATCTGCCGTTAGCTGACCATGTTTGAAGATAATGTTATTAGGCACCTTGAGCATTCCTATATCGTGTAATAGCGCTGAAATTCCGAGCTTATGTAATGTTGGGCGGTCATATTTTAAATCTAGTCCAATTTTATACGCCAGAATTGTGACATTGGCTGAATGGGAAATAAGCCAGGCGGCATAGCGTTTGTGTTGAATTGCTTTGAGGAGCAAGAAATCGCCGGATGTGATGGAATTATGCATCAAATCGATAAATTTTTCTAACGGTTGGGGGTCGAGAGGTTTATTATCCTTTAGAGATTGGAAAACATTTCCCAATTCATGAAGCAAATCCATGTAAAGCTGATTGGCTGTAATTTCATCCTGGCATTGGATTTCTTTCAGTTTCTTTTCATCGAGGTGACTGTCTTTGAAGAAACCATTTTTAGGGAAATCAGCCGGAGTTATCACCAAATCCGGCTCGAAATCAACCGGCGTTGAATCGGCTGCTGAATTAAATGTATTCGTTGTCGAGCCAAGGTTTTCGGTAATGGCTTTTTTTACGGCTTCCATTTCGCTCAGACCAACGAAATTATTATCATTTTTTTCGTTTTTTCCCTTTTGGGAATTATTTTGGTTATTTGATTCCTGACTATTTTTCAGGATGTCTTGCATTCCTGCCATAGATATTATCTTTCTGAATTAATAATTCCTTTGATGACATTATGGTCAATAGTTGAGAGGTGTTTTCCAAAACCGATCACCAAGCTTAAGTCACATATATTATTGATAATTCGAGGAATGCCCTCTGAGTACTTATAAATTTCATCAAATGCTGAATCGGTAAATATCTGATCATTCCGGCCAGCAACTTTAAGACGATATTGAATGTAGGCTTTGGTTTCCTCAAAGTTAAAGTGTTTTAAATGAAAACGAACCGCTATTCGCTGGTTAAGCTGGGGTATATTCTTTATCATGTTGTTTAATTCCGGCTGACCAACCAGAAAAAGGGTCAGCAGAAAGCGGTCATTAAGTTGGAAGTTCAATAATAATCGCAATTCTTCAAATGTTTCATAATCGCTGATTACCTGGGCTTCATCTACGATAATGATTGTTTGACATTTTTCTTGGACATTTTGGAACAGAAAGTCATTGAGACTATGCAGCATTTCGAGGCGCGATTTGGATTTGGAATTAATCTCCAGCTGATAAAGAATTTCCTCAATTAATTCCATAGCACTCCAGCGCGGATTGGTCAGATAAGCAATTTTAAACTTTCCCTGCGAGAGTTCGGAGATGATCGTGTGCATTAACAAAGTTTTGCCGCAACCATATTCACCGGTCAGGAGTGCTGCCCCTCTTGAACTCTGGATGGCATATAATAAACGAAATAGAGCCTCATCGTGTTGTTTGGAATGAAATAAGAATTTCGGATTCGGTGAGTTTTCGAAAGGCTTTTCCTTTATTTTCCAATAATCCAGATACATATACTTAAATGTAAGCTAATAAATTCATTTAAGGAATATTTTTTTATTTGATAAACTGCGACGTTCTTGGCGATATTCAAATAGCATAAGTGAAATAATTAGGGCGAATAATATTAAGGCAATCAGGATAGCAATGATGGCTTCTGGGCGATCACCTTGTTTCAAGAGTAACGATAACAGTCCCAATACGGTGGTAATTGCCCAGATTATTAGGACACTACCAGTTTTGGTGAATCCCATCTGTAAGAGTCGGTGATGAAAATGATCATTGCCACCGTATTCAAGCCATTGGCGGACGGATTTGACTTTGCCATCTTTAATCCGAGTAATAGTAGTCATTATCATATCGGCAATCGGTACACCGAGGAGGAGAATTGGAATCACTAGATCAACGCTCTTACTAATCCCCCAATTTCCATAAATACTCAAAGCCGCTAATGTAAATCCGATAAAGGTGCTTCCGGCATCTCCTAAGAAAATTAAGGCGTTTTTTGTAATTCTGAAATTATATGGCATGAATCCAATAATTGCACCCAATAATATCAACCCAACTATAGCCATAAATTCATCGGCAACCATATAAGTAGCGATGATAATGTAAAAAAGCAAGATTATTATAGCAGCTCCAGCGGCTAAGCCGTCTAATCCGTCGAGGCAGTTATAGGCGTTAGTGATGCCGATAATCCAGATAAAAGTCAATACATAGGAAAAAATATTGCCAATTATATGATTAGGAAGGAAGGACAAATAAATCCCATATTTGATTAAAATTATCGTAGCCAGAATCTGGGCACCAAGTTTTATCAGTGCGGGAACGTGTTTAATATCGTCAATAATACCAACAAAAGCTACTACACTGCTAGCCAAAAAAAGCCCGGTAAACTCGCGCGGCGGTTTAGTGACAATATTAAGCGTGATGATAAAGGTAATAAAGATGGCAATGCCACCGGTCCGAGGGGTGGCATGCTGATGAATGTGCCGACCACCCGGTTTATCGGTTATATCCATAATTACACCGAGCTTGTAGAAAATGGGTATTAGACCGAAAGTCATCAAACTAGTAACTAAAAGATAATAGATTTTCGATAAATTATGGCTGAACATCCAGGTTTTAGCCACATAGGGTAATAGAAGTGCCATTAAAAACGGTAATACGAGCATCCGAAAGAGAATCTTTTTATTGTGATTGTTCATAATTCTGCTATACGATTTAAAATTTCAGTAACTCGATCACGATCTTCATTTGAAATCGCCGGGAAAACCGGAATTGAGAATTGCTTTTGCCAGGCTTGCTCGGTTTCGGGGAGCGATTCAGTTTGAGCATAGCTGTGGAGTGGCTTATAAACCGGTTTCCGGAAACAAGCCCCTAACTTAGCGGCTAAAGCAATGCATTCAGCGGCCGATTTATGAGGATGAGCGGCAATACAGCGATAATTGTTCGATTTAAGCCGCGAATTTTTTAAGGGTAGTACAAATTCGATTCCGTCAACTTTTTGGTATTGCTGAATAATAACTGTGCGTTTGGTGAAATAGGATTGGTACTTTTTTATTTGTTCAATTGCAATAGCCGCACCCAAATCGGTCATTTTAGCATTAAAGCGTGGCTGTAAATCGTCTTTTTCATCATATTCACGCAAGTCACGGACTTTCTCCAAAATTGCTGGCGAATCGGTAAGGATAGCTCCGCCTTCTCCAGCCCCGATGACTTTGGTCGCATAAAAAGAGAGTACGCCAATGTCTCCAAAATGACCAGCTGGCTGTTTGTCTATAGTAGCACCATAAGCCTGGGCGATGTCTTCGATTACTGGAATGCCATATTCAATGACCTCTTGGATATGACCGGGTTGGCCAAACATATGTGGGAAAATGATCGCTTTTGTGCGAGGTGTCATTTTTAATTTGACTGAAGGCGGTGCCAGATTATAAGTCTCATCTTCTATATCGGCATAAATTGCCGTCGCACCCACAGTAGTGACTGCTTGCCACAAAGCCGCACAAGTATAAGATGGAATAATAACCTCATCGCCTGGTCCGATTCCCAATGCCTTTAGGGACAAAATCAAAGCCATAGTTCCTGAAGATACTGCACAGGCATATTTTCGATCGAGATTTTCCGCCAAAATTTGCTCCAGTAGATTCACCTGACCATTTTGGGCAAGCTGGCCGCTCCGGATGACAGATGTTACGGCGGTGATTTCTTCTTGACCAAAGGTTGGGCGATAGTGGGGAATCATATATCTATAAATAAACGGAGTGAATGAAAAGCTTCGGCGCAGGCGACTCGTGCCTGCACGCCTCGAAAGTGAGCACTGGATTCGGCAACTTGAATAATCGAAAGATTAGCGATATTTGTGCGATTGATTTGAGAAGTATGAGCCAACAAAGCCCTTAATTTGATTGCTAAATATTCTGTGCCGATATCTACGAAAACGTTCGGCATAAAATTTTGAGTTGTGGGGGTTTCGTAAAAAAGTACGTTGGGAATATAGCGCGTGGCGGAATTGGTGATCGCGGCTATATTGCGGTGATCCTGATGGGTGTCATCGTGATAATTAACCAGAATCATATCGGGAGTCACTTTATGAATGATTTCCTCAAGTGCGGCTATGGAATTTTTATTGATTGTTATATCTGTATCTTCAAAACTACCCCAGAAAATGTCTTTAACGCCCATTATGCGGGCTGAATTTTCTTGTTCGGTCCGGCGCACTTCGGGATCGCCGCCTGCGCCTCCCAGAGTGGCTACATACAGGTAAACTGAATGTCCTTTGGCATTGAATTTGGCTAAGCTGGCACCACATCCGATTTCAATGTCATCCGGATGAGAGCCGATGGCTATGATATTCATCTTTTTTTCTGATGAGCTCATCGAATTCCCCCTTGGATAATAGAATTGGCTCGTTGACCTTCATTAAATAATAAATCGAGAACTGACATATTTGGTAGGAAATCGTTAGTCATTTGCCGATAAACGGGATGCTCGAACGATTGGAACTTAAGTTTGATGTCATTCTTTGCAAAAAGCTCAGGTTGTAGGTAATTACAGCCACCGATTCCTGAGAGATAGCAATCAGCCCCGACGGCTTTGGTAGCAATTATCAGTCGTTCGGCGGCACTGATCTGGGAATTTTGGTTGAGAGCTTTTATTTCCGAAGCAATTATTGTTGGAGTATCAATTCCGATTAAAGACATTAATAGACGAATTGCAGTTATATTGAACTGCGCCAGATTTTGCCACTCGAATTGATAAAGATTTTCTATCTTTTCGAAGTATAACTTGAAAAATGGTGCTCGACCATAGTAAGTCTGGAGAGTTTGAAGATGTTTTTTGCGCCAATTGACCGTGTTATTGATTTTGACCTCGTCTATTTTTTGACCAAAGTGATGAATTACAGGAACCGTTAGCCAAATCCAGCCTTGCGGAGTGCGAATTTTATTGCGATTTTGCCATTCATTTTTTTTGAACTGAACATTGTCCAGAAAAATGAAAATGTCAGCCTGCATAATTTTGGCAAAATAACCCAGCCACGGATAAGTTTGTGGTTGATGAATGGCACAGATCATTAAATTTCCTTGATTTTTATCCCATTTTTACCTTAGTTTGCCAATGATGAAAAAATTAGGAGCTACAATGGATACAATCATTAAAGGTTGCATTATCGTCGGAGTCATTTCCTTAATCCTAGGCATAGTTTCACGTCTTACTTTGAAGCCCTTTTTTGTTGAAGCGCAGGCATTTATGCAGTTCGCGCAGTTTTGTTTCTTAGCCGCAATCACTTTTTTACTTTATAAAATAGCCTATAAGGTTAAGGACTAACACTCCTATCATTATTTACTAACAAAAATCGGGTTGCTGGCGAGAGTTAGCCAGCTGTCGCCGCCATAAATCCGATAATAGTACATCGGATTCGGCATCGGCGACTCATCTACGAACCATTCATCTAAAACAGTATTCAGATGGAAAATTTTGATCAATTCGCTATTGCGATAGAGAAAAATTGTTTCCGGTTTGTTCAGCGTAGTTAGCGCTCGCAATCGAATATGGATAGCAACTGGCGGTTGTGCATTTGTCAATGTTTCTCCGATAAAGGCATTATTGCCGGTGTGCAGATCATAAACAGAAAAATCATCAATGACGATTTTATCGCCAGTGAAACTGCGCGTTGCATACATCCGTCCAGCTCGCATAGCTTCGTAAACTCCAGCCCGCGAACGTTCTTTGACAAATAAGAAAGTTAAGGTTTCAGTGACATTGTTAAGGTTGCTGGAATCCTCGAAATCGAGTTCGCCGATTGCCCAGACCGGTTTGCGACGTAAGCCTGCGCAATATTCAGCCAATGCTATGTCCCACAAACCGCCCGGTCTGCCGATGACTTTTGCCCCTTCCCAGAAAATGGCAAATCCGGTATAATCCTGGGTTTCCATAATGCGATGAGGATAAGCTTCGGTGGAGATTTTAATTGCCTGATTCATTAGGGGGATATTAACCGGCCGAACTTCATTATGGGTGACTTCCGGGTGAGCCCAGAAAACCAGACCGTTATGGGCATTGACGTAATCAATTAGCTCCTGATAAGGAGCACTGCCAGCTTTGCGGTCGTAGGGTGTGTATTTACGCGGCAGGAATGGATATTGATTATACAGTATCAATCCAAATATTACCGCTATGATAAAAGCCGGAAATGAAAAGCGAATATTTTGGCGCGGACGATTGATATTTTTACGGCTAAATAATCCATATTTTCGTCGGAAAATTAACGCTAATGATATTAGAAATAATAAAAAATAGAGTGTCATCAACGCAAAGTGAGTAAAATTTTCGCCGATATACTTAATAATTTTACCATCGGGTTTGCTATAACCGATATTGTGATTAGCCAGCGAAGGTAATTGTTCGAAAACTTTTGGATCTTCGAGACCGAAAACGAGTAAGTGAGTATGCCAATCTCTTAGAACCATATTCTCATAAAGCGGCGAACCTTCCCAGCGATAGTAAGGAACAGCTTCAATGCCCGGAATTAAAATCAAGTTAGGATAAGCCGCGTCGAGAGCGTTGATTTCGTTGATATATTTCTCCACTCCGTAGCGGTGAACGGAATTTTCTTCAATCGTAAATTTCAAAAGATTCTCAAAGGGTCGTATGCCGTAAGAGACTTTCATATTATCATGGTCGGTTATGATACCGACGTCTAATTTGTGACGAGCGATTATATTAGCCAGTTCCGCCAGAGAATACTTACCGCCGCTGACTTGCGAATCGAAATGCACACCGGTCTTTAGTAAAATATAACCAGGCTTAGTCTGAGAAAAGACGAGAGAGTCAGTCATTATTAGTAAACTGACCGTTATTAAAAAAGGTGCGAATTTCTTATTCAGGCAGATTCGTGTTACACGTTTGATAAGCATAAATAACTCGCTTAATATAATTATCAATCGTGAAATATTCAGCCTTTTTTCGGTTTGTAGAAGCCATAGATTGTCGTTGTTCAGGATTGCTGGCGATCCTCTGAATGGCTGTGGCTAAAGCTTCGGCATCATCCGAATTAACCAGCAAACCATTTACACCATCTTGAATTAATGATGGGACGCCGCCGACGCGCGTTCCGATAATCGGTAAGCCGCAAGCCATCGCCTCGATAATCACATTGCCGAAGCCCTCGTTTAGCGAGGTAAAGACGAAGATATCCGACGATGCCATAATTTCTGGAACATCGGTGCGGTAACCGAGAAATTGGATATTTTTCAAACCAAGATCGGCAGCCAGTTTTTCGTTATACTGCCGGTCTGCGCCATCGCCGACAATGATATATTCCAGATTCAAGCCGCTATGCTCTAAAATGCCAGCCGCTCTGAGGAGTAACGGCAGGTTTTTGACCGGTTCAATGCGGCCCACCCAACAGATGCGTATTTTTTCGTCGGGTGATTTCAGTGTTGAATTATCATGACAGGCTTTAAAGAATGGGTCCAAATCAGCTCCGCCGGAAGTGACGTAGAATTTCGAGGATGGACCAATGCGTTCGCGTATATGATCCTGGCGACCAATTTCGGTTAAGTTTAATACTCGATCGCAGTAATGTGCCGAAAATTTTTCTAAGGTTATAAAACATTTTGATATATACCGGTTATAATAGCCGTAAAATATATGGCCGTGAGTCGAATGCAAAATTTTTGGCACTCTAGCTAAGCGTCCGGCTAAACGCCCCAGAAACCCAGCCTTGGAGGTATTGGTGTGTAAAATTTCCGGTCGGTATTTTAGGATCAAGCGGTAAATCTGAAGAAAAGCCAGGGGATCATAAATAGGTGAAGGATCACGCACTAATGTTCTCAGAAAATACAGCTGAAATCCATTTAGGCGGGCGTATTCTGTTAGATCGAACGGAGGATGAGTAGTTCTACCAGCTACCAGCAGAACTTCATAGCCGTTTTTTACCAGACCGGCGCATAACTTCAGAGTGACATTAGACGAACCGCCTTGATCAAGACGGGTTATTAATTGTAGTACTCTTGGCTGACGGGGTTTTCTGTTAATTTAATGCCTCTACGACCGAATTAATTTTTTGCCGAATTGCGGGACCGATTTGAGCATGGGTTGGAATTAGAAGTAAACGTTCAGCTAGATAAGTTGCCTGCGGATAATTATCATAAGTAAATGGATTTAATTCCGGGAAAAAGTGGTGCAGTGGTTTCTCGTATAAACGAGTGGTTTCTATGCCAACCTTAAGCAATTTTTTCTGTAAACGCTGGCGCTGATCCAGATTTGGAACAATGACCGGAAATTGGTTGAACGCCGCTTGCGAGTTGGGCAAAATTTTCGGTATGGTGTAGCCTGGTTTCCCGGTGAAAATCTGCATCAGCGCTTTGCCATTTTCGACGCGTCTTTTGGTCAATTGATCTATACGCCGCCAGAGAGTTTTTCCCAGAGCGGCTTGCATATTAGTGTAAGCAAAAGAATCAAAGTGGGGGTGCAAGGTCGTATATTTGAATTTGGCAATAAAAGGCAACAGCAGAGTGTAACATAATGGATTTACAGCGATGGAAAGCCCGAGAAAATTCAGCCACATTAAGAATTCGGCTCTTTGGCTAACCGGTGGTAATCCGGCGACTAATTCTTCGATAATTGGTGAATAGCGTTGATCTTTCCAGACAATAATGCCACCGGCTAAAGTCGAGACGTTTTTGCCCCGATTCAGCGAATAAAATCCGAATGGCGCCATTGAACCGGTCTGGCGACCACCTATGGTTGAACCGAGTGAGGAAGCCGCGTCCTCGACAATAAAAATATCCTGCCCTGCGCTGGATTCAATGATCGGAGCTACATCCATCGGCAGACCAAACATATGCACCGGCATAATGGCCAGCGTTTGAGGGGTTACGGCATTCAAGATTTTGTGCATGTCCATATTGAAAGTGGTCAGGTCAACATCAACTAAAACGGCATTCAGGCCAGCGGCACGAATTGGTAAGAGTAAAACAGGCGCAGTATAAGCCGGTAAGATTATTTCATTACGTTTTGGGGAAGTGCGGATCTTCTTGAATAACTCCAGCAATATAAAAAGTGCCGTAGTGCCGGAATTGACCAAAGCTAGATTTTCAACATCGAAATATTTTTTTAATGTTTGAGAGAAATTATCCTGGACATGGTCGCTCTCAAACAAACCCAGCGTAGCACGCGCTATTTCGGTGAAATTATAGGGTGTTCCGGCAGTCGGTATATGCAAAATACTCAATTCATTTCTCCCATCTGTTTAAGTAGCCCAGTGGAAAACCAGGTAGCGGTGAGGGAATCGCCATTTGTTCACTATTTTTAATATTTAGTCTTCGCATTAGGGGTTGAAATTCTTTCCGGCAATGACCGTGAACGTTCAGGCGTCCTGTCAGAGAACTGAGCCGATATCTGAACCATAAATATGGATTATGACTGTTTCGATAATCGAATACTATCCAGCCGCCTTTTTTACAGACACGATGCATTTCAATAATAAATGCTTCAATCTTTTCGAAAGGATGAAAATTAAGAAAGGTATTCAGGCAAAAGACGGCTTCAAATTTTTCATCTCCAAATGGTAAGCTAAAACCGTCGCCGATTAGAAGAGGTTCGATAGAAATATTATTATCTTTAAAAAGTGTTCGAGCTTCATAAATCGCCTGGCGGTCGTGATCGAGTCCAAACGCAATTGCCTTTTTTGCGTCAGTCACATAATATTCAAGTAGAAACAGACCGTTGCCGCAACCCACATCTAAAAAATGTCCATTGATTTGGCGGGCAATTTTAAGAGCCGCGGTTCGCACGCGGATGGAAGTCAGGGTTTGGAAAGCCGCGGTACGGGTCTGATTTTTGAGATTTAAAGTCGTCATAAAATTTTCATTATTTCTCGGCTGATGATTTGCCAATCAAAAGATTGACGAGCTCTCTCCAGTCCATATTGTCCTAATTGTTCTCTTAGAGTTGGATTTTGGATGAGAGATACAAGAGTTTGTCGAATGGCGGATTGATCGTTGGCATCAATTATGAGGCCGGAGCGCCCGTTTTCGATAGCAGACGCGACCCCGCCGAAATCACCGGCGACAACTGGTTTCCCGCAAGCCGCCGCTTCGAGAAAAACGATGCCGAACCCTTCGTAATCGCCTCGTAAGCGGACGTCGTCATAAGTCTGGCGATTTAATAGGATAAAAATATCACATAGATTGTAGAATTTTGGTAATTCGGCATCAGGTATATAACCGCAAAAAATCACCTGGTCAGTTACATTCAATTCTTTGGTCAACTTTCGGAGACGTTCTTCTTCGCGTCCGGCGCCAACGATAAGGTAAATGAGATCTGGAAATTGCGATGATAAGTCCGCTACAGCCCGAATCATCACTTCGTGACCTTTGCGTTCATCGAGCCGGGCAACTGTCAAAAGCACAGTTTTGCCGTTTAGACCGTATTTTTCCATTAAAGTCGCATCTTTTGGAGCTGGTTTGAAAAAACCGGTGTCTACGCCTGGAGTAATTATTTTGAATTTTTCAGGAGGAATGCCTAACGCCATAAATTCATTACAGGTAAATTGGCTGTTCGGGACGATATATTCTGCGTTGGATAGGAAAGTTTTGATGTATTTCATGAAAAGAGGACTGTACCCGAAGCGGAAAGTTTCGGAGCCATAAACGTAAATATTGTATGGGATTCCGAATAACTTGTTCATTAACCAGCCGGTAAATCCAGACGACAATACCTGCCCGCAGTGGATTTTACGGAAATGATATTTGCGATCCAGGACCAATGTCCAGAATGCGTATAGCAAACCTTTTAGAAGTTTATCGCGGATTAAGTTGCCGGCTGGAATACGTCGCCGAATAGTCTGCAGTCCGGTTTGAGCGTCGAACTGTTCCCAGCCGGGATCTTTGGGACAAAGGATATAGTTGTTTTCCTGCGGAAGAAGTCGCCAGATTTGATAATAATAGGTTGAGATACCACTGACTACCGGCGGAAAATCGCCAGGGATTAAAAGGGTGTTTTGATTACGCATCTTGTTCCCCCAAGGTTATATAACCAATTAGATAACCACTCAAATAAAATACCAAACTCAGTAAATAAAATGCTCGGAAAGTTACAATAGTTTTACATAGACGCCAAACGTAACTGCCGATCCGAACAATTGTAGACCGTTTCTGGGTTACTTCAGCCCCATGCTGATAGGCTAATTCGACGACGAATTCTGGGTAAAATTTATTGACGTAAGCCGCCATTTTGCCGTTGCGATAAAATTGCCGCACGAATTTAGAGAAAGTCGGCGGCGGCAAATGGTGAATGTAAAGTTCCGGTAATACTACCACGCGATAACCGGCTTGCCGAATTTCCTGGCGCAGATAAGGATCGAGTCCGCGCGGAATTAATTCGTTTTCGCCGCCAATTTTAATGAAAACATCCCGCGGAATAATGCAACAGGGATGTTCAGCCAAATCGCTGTCGGTAATTTCGGAGACGATCGGTGAAGTGCGGCGGGGCAGTTCGCGCATTACTCGCCGTACAAACCAGTTGGCATTTTCTGGAATAAGATTGGCGACTCCAGCCAGACCGATGTCCGGATGATTTTCCATCTGAGCCAGCATTTTTGCTAATAAATCGTCAGAGCCCAGGCGCGTGTCGTCATCGAAAATGACCAGGTACTTGCCTGCCGCTAAAGCCGCACCGCAATTGATTGCCCGTCCCTGACGGGTGTCGCCGATGATCAAGATTACTTCGAAATTGCGGAAAGTCTGGCGTTCGATCTGGATCATCAACCCGGGCAAAAATTCTTGCCGAGCGGCGCCCATTGTAGGGATAATGATGCTGATCAAAGGCTCGGTGACATTTTCCGGGCGGTGAATTTCGATGCGCCCTTCGGATGCGCCCTTCGGATATTTAACGAACGGGCGGGAAATATTTCCAGTATAAGTTTTACTTATAATCACAATATTTAATAAGTTAGAAATATTTGATGAAAATATTTGCTATTATTCTTTATTGATTGGTAACCATACTTTCATTTTTCCGACTCCCCGGTTTGACCAGACATAATAGGGAATCAGGATTAATTCTTGATTGTCAACCTTGCCTCTTAAAATATTGACATTTTCAGTTAGAACTGCGCCTTTTGTGATATTTAATTTAGTATCGAGTGGTACGGTTATCTCTGAGATTCGGTGGTTATCAATTTCTTCGGCGCAATAGACGATTGGACCGCATTCGAAGGCGATTTTATTGACATCGTCAGCCACTTTTTCATGAGCAATGACTTTACGGACAGCCAGCGGCAGGGTTAGTTCTATTTTATCACCACGAGTCCATTTCCTGGTTATCTCGATGTAACCTTTATCAAGCACGCCATTTTCGTCTTTCCCGTTTACGAGCAAACTGACTTTTTCAGGATTTTCAGCAATGTATTTATATAAATCACCCGGGACCACTTCGTTACGAGCCCAGCCTGGCACACGTAATTTTAAGGTGAAAGTGGTCTTCTTTTCCGGATTGACTGTAATATTAATTTTGCCATGCCAGGGATAATCGGTCTGCTGGATTATCTCAATTTTTTTCTGGTTGACAATTATATCGGCATTGCTGGAAATATAGAGATTAATATAAACACTGTCAGCAATCGTGGCATAAATCAGTTCGGGTACAGAAGGGAGGAAGCGGATAATATTGGTCGGGCAACAGGAACAGTCGAACCAGGGTTGACGCGTGCAAGCTCCCTGGTTGAATTGATATTTTCCATCCGATTCGAGTGGATTGGGGTAGAAGAATTTTTTCCCATCCAATGAAATTCCTGAAATGAGTCCGTTATACAGTGTGCGTTCGATAATGTCATAATATTGCGCATCGCCGGTGAGCCGAAAGAGGCGCTGATTCCAGTAAACGCTACCGATGGCGGCACAGGTCTCGTTATAAGCAGTGAGATTAGGCAGTTCGTAATTATCACCGAAAGCCTCGCCATCGTGTCTTGCGCCCACGCCGCCGGTTAAATACATTTTTTTAGTGACGATATTTTCCCAGATTTTCATCAAAGCCTCGAAATAAGCCGAATCTTGATAAATAGCCGCAATGTCGGTCATTCCGGCATACATATACATAGCCCGAACGGCATGCCCGACGGCTTCGGTTTGTTTGGTAACCGGCAAATGATCCTGACTGTATTCTCCGTACAATTTATGAGAAGTGCTATCGCCGCGCAGTTCTAGAAAAAATCGAGCTAACTCAACGTATTGGGGATTGTTAGTGATATGATAGAGTTTGATTAACCCGGTTTCGACAATCTGATGCCCGGGCGGAACGCGTAATTTATCCGGTCCGAAGCTGGCAACCAGCAGATCAGCGTTTTTCAAGGCGATTTTTAGGAAATTTTGCTTGCCAGTAGCCCGGTAGTGAGCGGCGGCGGCTTCGAATAAATGACCGCTATTATAAAGTTCGTGATTGGATTCCTCGTGATCCCAGCGATTCGGCGATGGCTGAGCCCACCACGCCGGTGGATGCATACGGTCAATGGTGAACCAGGTAGTGAGATAACCGTCGGGCTCCTGTCCGATTTTGATTATCGAAATAATGGAATCCAGATAAGCTGCGAGAGCGGGATTAGGTCGGCTTATTAATGAATAGGATGCGCCCTCGATGATTTTATAGACGTCGGTATCGTCAAAGGGCATTTTACCTCTGACTGGGCCTTTTTTGCGACCACCAGCAATCAGGAAATTTTCCATCCGACCTTCTTCTTCGCACTTTTTAAAAGCGTATTGAATGGTAGTGTCCTGAATGATTTTGATCTTCGGCAACCAGAAGGCGTCGTTAATTTCCACGTTTTTAATGTCCACAGCTGATATAGGATAATCGGAAAAAGTCGGCTGTGTTTCAGCCCAAATCGGGATCGAAGTTAACAGTAATAGACAAAGGAATCGGTTTGGCTTATTCATTGTATTACCTCACATTAATTACGTGTAAATTTATTGTAAAAATATCTCATAAACTCAGAATATGAGAATTGAAATGACTCGCACTGGAGAGTCTTTATTATCAGCCGTTAGGTAACGGTTAGCAGATCATCTGAGGAGAAGCATTTTCCTCATTTCCTGAATGCCCATTGACGTCTTCAGCTGAAAGAAATAGACACCACTGCTGACATTCCTACCGATATTATCCTTTCCATTCCAGACTACGATGTGAGTTCCTGGCGATTCTTCTCCTCTGGAAAGCGTCCGCACTAATTGTCCCTGAATATTGTAAATGGCAATTTCAACCTGAGCGCTCGTAGGAAGAGTGTATTTGATAGAAGTGGAGGCGTTGAACGGGTTGGGATAGTTTCCGATAAGTTCGAACGTAGCCGGAGCGGGATGAGGATTGCTTTCATCAATTCCCGTAGAGGGTGAGATAAATACCCCATAGACATCACCATCAGTGAAATCCTCATCAACTCTGGTAGTGATTGCGCAAAAACGATCAGAGGCGAAAGAGACCCCGGTAAGTAATGGAAATTTATTTTCTAATGGACCAAATATGGTAAATTCGAGGTCTAACGGAGTACCAGAGGTATTGAAGAATCTTCCTTTAGAACTTCCAGCTGATCCATCGAACCAGGTTATTAAATAGTTAGTTCCGTCAAAGGCTATCGCAGGAAACTGCTGATCTCCAGTCTCATCCGCAATGGCGATTCTCTCTGCAGCTGTACCGGCGGTAGTTACAAAGCGCCCATAAAGGTCCCATTCTTCGTTCTCCATTTCTTCATGAAAAACTATCAAATACCTTGAACCGTCAAAGCCAATAGATATTGGATTGTCACTGGGATAGGAACTGTCGTCAACGATGAAATTTCCACCTACCAATGCGCCTTGTTGACTTACCAACTGTGCGGAGATAGTTCTATCGGTGTCAGGAATTTCATCTACCCAAGCTACTAGATAACTTGTGCCATCAAAGGCTACTGCATTCTCACGGGCACTGCTGTTGATAGATATTTCTGTCCCTACGAGATTTCCTGATTTGTCTATGAGTCGTCCAATCAGAGCACCATTGTTAACCCAGGTTACTAGATAGGTGTTACCACCAAAGGCTATCGCCGGAGCCCTTAATTTGTCCTCTTCCTCAGCATTAGTCGTGGCTATAAGAAAAGCTGTTTCCACCAGATTACCGGAAGTGTCGATAAATTGTCCATAGACCTCGTAATTGGTTGAGGTAATCTCTTCCATCCAAACCACAAGATAATTCGTCCCGTCGAATGCCACTAAAGGCAATCCAGCCGGAAAAGGAGCCGTAGTGGCTTGTCCTAATGAAATTCTAGTACCTGAAATACCCGTTTGAGATATCAACTGGGCGGTGATATTAAATCGGCTTTGAGCATCACCAAGAATACCGATTAACCCATTGGTACTGCCGGAAGCACCACCACCGCAAAAAGCGCTTTCTTCACCTACTGCAATCGGAAACTCGGTGAGTCCTAAGTTTTGAGCCCCCGCAATAGAGACTGTCAAAACTGAAAAAACCATTAATCTTGAAGCAATTAATCCTGTCTTTAACATATTTACCTCCTCAGAAAACTATTTGCAATTTAAAAGTCTAAATTCTTATTATCAATGACTTTTTTACTTTTTCAATTACCGGTAGAATTTGTCATTAAAGTGGCAAATTTTGGCTGAAGAAGGATTCTTGGGCTTTAGAGAAAGCATTTTAAAAGTAAAGAAAACGGAATGTTTTTTAATAACATTATCGTAAGCTAATCCAAAACAGATTATTAAGACTCAAGATATAAGTGCGATTTAGATTTTCTGCTTGGCGTGTTTTTATAATAAAGGAAATAAATGAGATTAGCTACAGTGTCAGGATAATAACGATCTGATTACATCCAGATAATCACAAAGCAGGCGGGTAATGAGGAAGTTACTTTTGATATGCTCTTTGCCGTTTTGCCCCAGTTTTTCTTTCAGTTTTTTATCTTTCATTAATTGAATTATCCGTTCGGCGAAGGCCTCTTCATCATTGGGTTCGCAAAGAAAACCCGTTTCACCGTCAATGACCTGAAGGGGTATTCCACCGACATTGGAGGCAACTACAGCGGCTTTTTTCCAGAGTGCTTCCGCTACTACCAATCCAAACCCTTCTCTGATAGATTTCTGGATTATGACGTCGGAATAACGCTGAAGAGAATTGACGAGAATGTTATTTTCGGAGGTAATGGGAATAATATCCCCGGATTGGATTAGATGATTAGAATAGTCCACAACTTTCTGATATATTTTCATACCTTCCGGGTCGTCAGTAGCCATACTGCCGCATAAAACCAAACGGCAATCAATCTGTTTTTTGACTTTTTTAAAGATTCTTACGACGCCCTCCGGGTCTTTCCACTTATCGAAGCGCGAGATTTGAGTAAGAAGCGGTTTATCTATTGGTATCCCAAATTTTTTTAAAAATCGCTTGGTATCCTTTTCGGACAATTCTTTATTTTTAGGGCTAAGTGGGTCAATCACCGGTGGAATAACCTTTTGTTCGATATAAATATCGTCTTTTTTATAAGCTTCATGAGATACAATTGCTAAATCGTATTTGAGGATAAACGCCTTCAGAAAATCCCATAAGATCGGATTGGGATGCGAAATATCAACGTGACAGCGCCAAATCCAGGGTTGTTGTTTGATGTAGTATCTAATCAGCGGGAGCGGTTGTGGGTCGTGAATAATGACACAATCGTGATCGAGATGAGTAAAAACCGAAAAGTCCTCGCTGGCTTTAATGTAAATTTCTTTTTTCATATCGCTCAGGTTGATCGGATCGCCCTGGAGTGCATTATGGAATTTTTTGGTTATGGTAAATAAATCGGGATTGCCTCTGATGATCCGCCAACCAGTATCGAGACCGACGTCGTTCATCAACGGTACGAGACTGTTTAAAATTTCAGCCACTCCACCGCCCATATAGGTAGAATTCAGGTGGATAATTTTTTTGCCATATAAGCCCCGTGCTTTTTGGAATATGCCGGTAATTACTTTATCGCCGACAATTCCTCGGTAGTCAATTAATTTTGCCATTTTCTTATCCCCTTAATTATAGTTTAGGCTTATTATGAATTCCAATTTATCGAGACTAAACTTTAATATGATATTACTCTCCATTTCTTAGTTTCCATTGACTTTCAACAAGTTCTTGAGCAATTCAATAACTTCGGTATGATTATAGAGACTAAACCTGGCATGAGTTTCAACCATACCAACCTTGATTGAATAAGCTCTTTCGGGAAGCACTTCGAATAGGTTTTCGTCAGTCCAGTCATCGCCTATTGCTAATATAAAATCAAAATCCTTTTTTCCAATCCATTGAAGTCCAGCGGCACCCTTATTTATGCCTGCATTAGTAATTTCAACCACTTTTTTCCCCTGTTGCACCTGAATATCAATATTGGCGATAAAATTTAATAAGTAATCGGTGAGTTCTTTTGCCCGTAAAGAACCAAGTTCAGGTTCTGCCATCCGATAATGCCACGCCACAGAAAATTCCTTCTCTTCTATAAAAGAACCGGGTAAACGATCGGTATATACCTCAAGGAGCGGAATAATTTTTGATTTCCAATCATTGGTTAACGGTTTAATTATGTCCCAGTCTTTGTTTTTCTCCTTGAGCCAGACGCCATGCTCCGCTACTAAACCGATATCAAGCTTGCCAAACCAGTTTTGAAGGGTATCTTTATCACGTCCACTTATTAGAACGATCTCGTTTTTTGGATTTTCCGCCAGCGATTGTAAAATCTCTAAAAGCTGCTCATCCGGGCTTGCCATTTGGGGCTGGTCGACAAAGGGAACCAATGTCCCATCGTAATCGAGAATGATAAGCCTGCGATTTGCCTGGCTGAAATCTTTGATAAGCCGATTTCTGATAGCCGAACTCAATAGTTTCGCATTGAAATTCTTTTGATTTTCTTTTAAGGATAGCAAATCTTGGATGAAATTATCTGCCCACTTAACCACATCATAGCGTTTTAAACGTTTCTGCATCACCTGATTACGCTTTAACTGTTCTTCTTTAGGCATTTCCAACGCTATCTTTAAAGCATCTGTAATTTCTTCGAGGTTATTGGGATTAATGATGATAGCCTCGCCTAATTCCTTAGCCGCACCCGCCATCTCGCTGAGGATTAAAACCCCGGCACTATCGGCTTTAGCTGAAATGTATTCTTTGGCAATGAGATTCATCCCATCTCTTAAAGGGGTGATTAAAGCTACATCGCTGATATTATAAAGGGCGACCAGCTGATTGAAAGGTACAAATTTAAATTGATATAAAATAGGCGTCCAGTTGATACTACCGAATCTGCCATTAATTTTTCCTACGAGCTCATCTATCTGCCTTTTCATCTCCCGGTAATGTTCTATCCCGATGCGGGAAGGGACAGCTATTAAAACAAGAATCACTTTCCTATGCCACTGGGGATTTTTGTCAAGGAACGCTTCGTAACCTCGTAGGCGGTTGAGGATACCCTTGGTATAGTCCAGACGGTCTATCGAAAGGATGATCTTAAAATTGCCTAAAGTCTTTTGAAATTCGTTTTTCTCCTTCTGAACTTCCGGACTATTTACGGCATTATAAAATTTTTGAAAATCTATTCCCATTGGAAATGTATCAGCTTTTATAATACGATCATTTATGATGATCTGGCCCATATTATGCTCGTAACCCAAAATGCGTAGTACACATCTTAAGAAATACTGAGTATAATCGTAGCTATGGAATCCAATAAGATCAGCGCCTAAAAGACCCTGTAATATTTCTCTGCGCCACGTGCCCGGGAGAAGTCGAAATATTTCAAAAGTTGGAAAAGGTATATGCAGGAAAAATCCGATAGGGTTGGATATTTTTAGTCTTAAAATCTTGGGAAGCAACATAAGGTGGTAGTCATGTATCCAGATAATATCATCCGGTTTAATAATTTCCATCACTGCATCGCGGAAAGCCTCATTTACCCGTTGGTAATGTTCCCAGCATTCTTCATCATATTCAACATAGGAAGTAAAGTAGTGAAAGAGAGGCCAGATCGTTTTATTGCAAAATCCGTGGTAGAATTTTTCCATCGTTTTTTCCGCAAGAAAAACAGGATAAGCATCGAAATCGTCTTGTAGCTTTGTGCTTAATCTCTTTTTTACTTTATCTTCGACTACTGTCCCCGGCCAGCCCACCCAGATATGATTTGCTCTGGTAAAAGATGAACCTTTCAAAGAATCTAGATAGGCACTTAGACCTGAAACTAAGCCTCCCGTACTATCTTGAAATCTTAACCGACCTTCCTTTTCTATTACTGTGATAGGCAACCTGTTTGATACTATTAATAATCTCATATTAGCCTTCTTCGTAATCTAATCTCGATGAATACAGTGTATTCGAATTTTTAAAAGTTCCGCTGATAACGGAATTTGGGTAAGATGAAACCCAGACTTTTTATCTACTATCGTGTAATCAAAAAACATTCGGATTACTTTAAGTATTTGTTATAAAAAGAAAGTGTTTTAGTAAAAAACTCAGGATAGGTTATCATTTCAGGTCCTTTTGCGCCTCCATGTTCTGCTTCGGGAACAATCCATAACTCTTTAGGGCCCTTCAGTCTCTTATATACTTTCTTTGACATCCAGACCGGGGTTCTATCATCTTTTTCGCCGACTATTAAAAAGATGGGCGTTCTTACCTTATTCGCAGCTTTTAGCGGAAGTAGGTTCTCAGGATAATTTTGTGGAATCACAAAATTCCTATTCGGGCTGACTTTTTGCAAATTCGTCGTGAGGTCATTGAGCGAAGTAATAAGCGCTCTTCCGACGTAGGCAGAAATATCATCTCTTGAGGCAATCATTGCAAATGAGAGGTAGGCGCCGGTGGAAAATCCCATTAAGCCAATTTTTGCCGAGTCAACTTCCGGTTGGTCTTTAATAAAATTAATAGCCGCATTGTAATCGGTAAGGAACTCCGCGCAGCAAAGCTGGTCTTGATCAATTTTCCACGGAGCACTTTCACCGAACCCCCGCCAGTCAAAAGTGAATACAGCGTAACCGTTTGTAAAATAGTGATAAGCATAGAATATCGAAAAGGCCATATTACCTGCATCACCATCGCATATAATAATGGTGGGATTATGGCTATTAGAATAATGATATTCTTTTCTCTCCGGTTTAAGACTGTCGGGCATCGCCATCATTCTTCCGATAAGATCATTAGAAATTCCTGCAGTATCCTGAGGCGGATAGAGCCATCCTTTCAAAATCAATCCGTCACCGGTCTTGAAAGAAACCTCGCGGTAGAGGATTCCAAAATCGGAAGGCACACACGGATAATCCAAAAGAGGGTTCATTGCATAAAGAGATTTTGAAAAAAGAATAGCGATGAATAAGAAAATTACGAATTTTGGTGGTTTCACAGGTACTATCATTTGATAATATTAAAGCGAAGTTTTCTTAAGTGTTTAACAAATTTGGGGGTAAGTTTCTTGGAGTCTTCGAAATATAACTGATGAGTATTTTCAAAGAAATCTAGATTGTGGCAAATTACCAGATGATGTAGCTGAGAGCAATGTTTCGAAAGGCTAGGGCGGAAGCCTGAAGCTCGAAGTGTATATGTTGTGGTGTATGATCGTTACCCATTCGGTAGTGTAAGACAAAGTGTGTAAACTACATTTTGTCTTGGTTCATAAGTAAATGGAATTTTTCTCTCCTTTCAAATAAGGATGAATTTTTACGATTTTCGGCAGCTTGATCTAGTTTTTTTTGCCGTTCTTCAAGTCGTTGTTCCATTTTACCTTCAAATACTTCTTTAGGTGTCAGATAAAACAGAGCGCTATGCAAGCGTTCCTCGTTATGAATATAATCGGCAATCTGCCGACGGGCGTCGTCAATTGACAGATAACTTTGTTGACGAATCGCCTTGCTTTTAATAGTACCAAATGTTCGATCTTACCATTGCTCTGGTGTAAGGTTATCTACACATCGTATTCGGTAATCGTGGTTCTCAATTACTGTTAGACAGTACTTCTACTATGAAGCTGTCTTTATCTTTGATCTTTTTTCCCAAATGTCCAATCCGTGAATTTTGTCCCTGGTTTAATTTCTCATGTTTTCGGCTAAATGTATCAACCGCGCCTTCAAATAACTGCTTCTTCCACTTATGGATTAAGTTGGGATTTATTCCATAGCGACGGGCTATCTCACTAATGGGAACCTGGTTCTCCAGGTGCTCCCTTAAAATTTCAACCTTCTTGCAGGCTGTGTGCTGATTACTATTTTGATTCATCTTGGCTCCTTTTTTAATCTCTTATTTCAAACTTAACAATTTTCCATTTCCAAGTGAATCATAACACTTTCTTTGAGTCTCTAATTTGATATGGGATTAAAAGGTGTTTAGGAATCTTCCATAATCTGCAAAATAGAAAAAATATTTTGTTGTTTAATACCTCTATTCATAAGGTGGCAGATTTCGCTATTGCTTTTGATACGGGTTACTCTGGGCATAGGAAACTTCTCTTTTGTTAGCTGCAGTCTGGGGCGTGTTTTTGTATTCGATATTTTCTTCTATTTGAATAACTTCCGTCCTAAAAAATCGGAAAGTCCGCCTATCGCTTTTTGAATGGGGCCTAAATGAATATCGTAATAATAATCAGACTTAAACCAACCTTTTTCTTTATAATACTCATAATCATATAGTTTTAAATCTGAACTTTGAAGTCCTGAGCGTGTCATTCTAAATGTCATTATTTTAAACAATGAAGGTTTAACTGCTTTTTCTCTGTTTAATCTTTTATAAAATTGGTCTGATAGGTTCTTGATATTCGCTTTTAATTTTTCAAGCTGTTTTTCCGGTATTGGCTCAGGGGTTATAACCGTTGTACCCTTTAGCACATCAAAACCCAAATTGTCTCCTACGCTTTCCAGATATTTTTGAGTTTGTTTCCCAAAGGGGATAAACTGTGTTCCAATAGCTGTGAAGGTTTTTTTGAAAAATCTCGGTCTGTGATAGATAAAAGCAATCCGGTCAATAAAATTTTTCATTCTCCCCGAAACTTGAAATGCATAACTTGGACTTGCGAAAACAACACCATCCGACTCTTCCAGTTTTGCTATAAGTGCATTACGATCATCATTATAGGGACAGAATTGCTCACCTTTATCAAAGCATAACTTGCACCCGCTACAAAACTCGAGATTATAGTCGTTCAAAAAAACATACTCAAAATCTATGTCTCTGTATTTTTTTAAGTTTTTTTCAAATTCCTGAACAGCTAAATAGGTTCCTTTTTTTCGAGCACTGCCAATAAATGCGGTAATTTTTTTCATAATTGTCCTTTTTATCTAACCTGCTTAATTCATAAATCCATATAAAGTTGTTGATAAAATCCGGTTTTGTTATTTTATACATCGGAATGAAAAAATATCGGTGAAATTGCGAAGTGAGTCAGGAAATATGATCAAGAAGCGGCGTT